>Ga0209543_1000084_pt1 | contig 141808 bp, 144 predicted proteins | sample MesohylFT_FD_187296 | JGI IMG/M metagenome (GOLD analysis project Ga0209543, IMG submission 187296) | Host-associated microbial community of the marine sponge Aplysina aerophoba from Gulf of Piran - sponge mesohyl, lysed by freeze-thaw... | ecosystem: Host-associated > Porifera > Sponge >... | reverse complement strand
GTCCAGCGACAGCGTGTCCAAGTCCAGCTCGGCCAGCAACTCCTGCTGCAAGGCCCGCGCCACCCGCTCCAACACGCCCGCCTTGGCCCAGCGATTGAGCCGCACGTAGATCGTATGCCAGTCGCCAAACTCGCGCGGCAGCCCGCGCCAGGTGCAGCCCTGGTAGTAGACATAGAGCCAGGCGTCGAGCACCTGACGATGGGAAATCTTGACGTGGTTGCCCCGCGCCGGCAGCAACGGCTCGATCCGCGCATACTGCTTGTCGCTCAGCGTCGTCTGATAGGTCATCTGGTCACCTGGACCGCGCCGCCAACTGCGCCCACTCTGACAGATCTACGCCCCAATGTGAACAGGCCCTAGTCCAAGAGCATGACCTAACTCGTGGGCTATGTCAATCACAACTCGGTCGAACTCAGCGCCACTGGCGTTGTCATTTCCGTAAAGCATACGAATCTTCGTTTGATCCACATATGTCAATTCTGTGCCGTGCACAGGGCCATTGTCTGTGCACGCAATCACCACTCTGTCTGAATTGCCACAAGTCCGATGCCACCCAACTACAATGCTGGCAACCTTCTCGCTGTCTGTTGTTGCGCATTTCGCTATGGCTCCACGGAAGTTGAAGAGTGGAACGTCAGTGTATCCCGACGTTCCTGTGTTCCAAACGAGCACTGCCGCCGCAGTAGCTTTGGGGTGGCTCTCCGAGCACACATCGATTGATTGACCAAGCAAGACGTTCTTCGCGATGATACCTGGCTTCAGTAAGTATGGATCGTTGCCAACATGGTCGTCGACATGTTCTGCGGCTGCTTCACGATTGGCTTCGAAGATGCCGAGCGCCAGGCCTACGGTGAGGATCGCCATTACCAAAGTGCCGATGAGTGGAGTCGTGTGCCTCATGGAGCAGCCGCCGACAGGCGTGCCGACGCAGCGATGTAATCGAAGACATCGGAGATGGAAACGGACTCGGTTTTGTCGGGTGATTCGGCGACGTGTCGATAACCGACTTCAGCACTTCCCTGATCCAAGCAGAGCACCGATTGCTCTGACATATCGGATACACAGATGGCAACTCCGGAGTATGGCGGCGATTGAGCGTGCCAGAGCAGCGCACTCTCCCACTTGATTCGGTGCTTGCTAGCAGGTATGTCGATGACTAAAGACGTAGCATCGATACTTTCAACATACTCCGAGAACCGATATGAACCTGGAGGCAAATGGTTTCTGTAGAGGGATGAACGTGCAGCTTCTGTCGGTGACCTGGTCGGGAGCGCGACGGGTACCACAACCGCATCTGCGGTCGCAACTACTCCGCGGGCGTCGGCCACGATGGCTGTGAAAGTCTTTGACTGATTCGGCAACGGTTCTTCAGTCTGAGGGTCGATCAACAGCGGGCCGCAGTCGACGCGGTGCGATTCGGCGCTTGGATCGATCTGGTTGCCCGCAATGGTCAGTGTGAAGGGCGGGATTCCGCCCGTGATCGTCCAATGCAATTCAGTCGAGGTGTTGGCCGTGCAGAGCTTGCCTGTGCTTTCCAGGTTCAGAGCCAGCGCTTGGACAGTTTCGGCTTCGGCGATTGGCGAGGAGTAGCGGCCTTGGCCGCGACCGTTGACCGCGGCAACGACCACGCCGACGGTGACGCCCCCGTCGAGACCAGTGATCGTGGTCGTCGTTCCGCTGATCAGGCGGTTGCCGCCCGGCGCCCAGGAACGCCAGGTCGCGGCGTCATCGGTTGTGTAGCGCACGCGATAGCCCGTGATCGCCGACCTGCCCGCGTATGCGGGCGCGGTCCAGGAGACCTCGATCTGGCCGTCGGCCAGATCGAGCGTCGGCGGCCAAGGAGGGTCGGCACGGCCGTCATTGGGCAACGTACGCCGGGACTCGGTCGTCGACCAGCGCCCCGTGCCGTTTGCGTTGCGCGCCCGCACCCGTACCTCGTAGCTCGTGTTGAAGCGCAGCACCGCGATCACCGCTGGTTGTGAGAGCCCGGCGCGACCAGCGTTGGTCCAGAGTTGGATCCCGCTGGCGCGGTACTGCACGTCGTAGCCGGTCAGCGCCGCGCCGCCGTCGCGGACCGGCGGCCACCAGTAGACCCGCAGCCCCTGGTGCAGGGGCGTGATCGTGTGGATGTCGGGCGCCGTCGGCGGGCCGCCCTGCCCGCCGGCGCTGGGCAGCGCCAACCAGGACCCGGCGGCGAGGCCCATCAACACAGCGCAACCGAGCAATATGGTTTGCAGTCTCGGCATTCGTCGCGACATCCCGACCTCCGTCCGCGCCACCCCGGATCACGCGGTTGGCCGTCGCTGCCATTGTCTCACTTCTCCAACGTTTTGGTCGTGCAATCCCATAGAAATCCGCGTGTATCTTAGGTGTAAGTCAGAGGTAATCTGCAGAAATGCGGTCTGAAAGAGGACGCGCGCGTGGTCGAACGAGTAATCAAGGGACAGGACTTGTGGCACTCCAAACGTGAGCCTGGTCAGGTTCTTGCCGCGCCGCACCGCCGGCTCGGCCCAGCGGAACGGTCGAGCGGCTTGCTCAACGCGCACCAGAACCAACAGCTTGAGCCGCTCGACCTTCCCAGCGGCCTGTCCTCCGGCCACTGACGGGTCGTCCTCGTGCCCGACCGTGCCTGTCCCCGTCACGTCTCACCAGACGAACTCGGACATGAGCAGCCAACGGATGGCACTCAAGCAATCTCAGTCGCCCCGATGCGAGCCTACGTCGGCTCGGAGCCAGCGTGCAGGGTCGGCACGCCGTGTTGCAACAACTGCCCCACGATTGCGCTCAACGGGCCTGACAGGCATGGACCGTTGGACAACATCGGGACATTCCTGTCCGCCGGCGGCAGGAAGTCCAGCGCAGGACGGCAGTTCGGAGCTGGACAGTTTTGGGGCAGGGGGTGGGGCGGGCCGGCCCCTACAGGAAACGCTCGGGCCGGGTGCAATTGCACTTTGGGACCTGTCCGCGGCCTGTCCGGACAGAGCGGACAGCGTGCAGGGGCACTCGCTCGGCGGGGTGGGTAGGCGGCAGGCGCCAGGCACCAGGATTAGTTCCCAGCACCCCCCGCTCCGTCAGGGTCGGCAGGTTGCTGCTGGCGAAGGGGGCGTGCCTGAGCCGGGCAGCGGTGTCGAGGAAGGTGGCTTCGGCTTCGGCGCTCTCGAACAGGAACAGGACCAGGGGCTCTGCTCCGCCGTGGTCGCGCCTGGGGTAGTCGCTGGCGAAGTAGCGGCGGTAACCGCGCAGGCGCTCGGGTACCCGCTTCGGCGTGACGGCGCGGCGTTCGTACTCGACCAGCCAACAGTTCCAGTCGCCCTGGTGACCGAGCTGGAACGAGGCGTCGGGGTGGAGGACGTAGCGGCGGCCGCTGTGCGAGTAGGTGATTTGCGAACGGTGGGTGGGGAGCAGGTCGAGCAGCTCGTAGTCGGGGTCCCGAGCGACTTCGGCCGTGAGCTGGCGATACACGACGGCGGGGATCGTCCCGGTTTCTGCGAGAGATGGCCGCTCGTTTCTGGCCGTGCCCGACCGTTTGCACGTTGTTTCCGTTGTGGCGGTGATTGGTTCTGAATCGGAGCGATGATCGGGTAGGGGAAGTAGGATCGCAGTCACGGACGCTCGGACAGCAGCACTGGGAACCACCTTGAGGCAGCCGATCGAATTCAGCGGGGACGACAGCGGAACCTTGGGTTGTGAAGGTCTATCGCTTGAATCGGCCTTCGTCGAGGGCGATGCGCAGAGAGCCACAGTCCTGGTTCACCGCGTCGATCTGTCCAGATCCCAAGCAAGCAGGCAACCACCGGCATTGGTCAAGTTCTCAGAAGACCGATATGCGATTCCACGCTCCGAGACCTTGAAGCTGGCCACGCCTCAGTACTATCGCGATTTCGAAGGCGAATCCGGCGGCATCCGCGACGAGAGGGAGGCGCAGTACCGAGAGGATATTCTATCTGCGTTCGCGAAAACGAACACTCTGAGCCCGAGCATATTGCGAACCCTGTCGGGCTAAGTGGACTACGGAGTTGGTGGTTTCTGGCTGTTCTGCGCATCGATACGGCCGCCATCGAGGTGGCAGCTGAATCAATTGAAGGAGCGATTCAGCGCCGAACGGGCGACCTCGATCGCTGATCCCTCCGCTTTCGCTCGGGAGTTGGGGGCCGCCCTGGCGGCGCAGGAACCCGGACCGGACGTCGAGCTCACCCTTTTTGATGAGTTATTCAACAGCATGCAACCATCTGATCTGGGGAACAGGATGGTCCGGGTTCGGCACGGCCCGGTGTGCTACTGCGATGATCCCAAGGAGTTGGTGGAGTCCTTCCCCGACGAACACCGTGCGGCCGTCGTGCCGTTCATCAAGCGACGCGCATATGCATGGCAACAGGAGTATCGCTTCAGCCTGGACATCAGAGGAGAGGCCACCGAGAACGAGTGGTTCCTCCTCATCTCATCTGGTCTCCGGAGACTCGCTCAACTGGAAGCGTAGGTGCCATCCTCGCATTCGGCGGGTCCGCTCTCAGCCTCCGGGATCTAGCGTCGACGCACCCGCTTCGCCCGCGCCGGGCGCTCGACGATCGCAGCGGCTGTGGTCCTGGCAAGACCGACTTCGCTCGCCAGCGTATCCGCGAGGCCAGCGCAGCACCGCTCAGGCCTCTCAAATGAAAGCAGCGCCAAGCCGAACATCGCCAATGACTCGCCATGCTGCCGCCAAGGGACCATGTTGCGACAAGGGGCCGCGGTGAGTGACGTACAAAGGCAAGTCGACGCCGGCTCGAAGCATTTCCTCTCTGGCGACGCGCCCGAAATGATCGGCCGCCAGCTCATCCTCGAATGCGACCAGGACGATCGGCGGTAAGCCATGATCCTCGACTGGCCGCCTGGTTGAGTAGTAGCGCAGATAGGGCGCGAGCCGCCGGGCCATCGTTGAGGGGCGAATCGCGCGGCGTTCCCATTCGAGGAAGAACGGCTGCTCTCGGCTTTCGCAGCGTATGACCCCGAAAGCATCGGGTTGGATCGAATGCAGACGTCCGTTCAGGCGGAAGTAGCGCGAGGCGCGCTGGGGCGGGTGGAGTTGGACAAGCTCCCAACCTTTCGAGCGGGCCTGTTCGGCCAGAGCCGCGACGAACGAGTGAACGGCTTCGGTGTGGTCGAGGTTGCGCAACAGCTGACGGGTGCGGCTACCGCGCAGGTTGCGCCAGTGGCGCCCGCCATCCTTCACAGCTAGCTCCGCGCTCCAGCGCTTGCGCAGTTCGCCGAACGCGGCGCGGTCGCGGCGGGCGAGCAGGGCGAGGCCGCGGTCGGACAGCGCCAGCCGGGTCCGGCCGGCCAGGATGGGACGAATGAGCAAGCCCAACTCGGCGGCGTGGTGCAGGAGTTCACCCTGCCGGGCGCGTCGGACGTCGAGCAGCGCGGCGAGGTGATCGAGCCTGAGCCAGGGCCAGTCGGCCAGCAGATCGAGCGCGCGCTTCTCGGACGGGCCCAGCGAGGCGGACAGCGTCCAGTCGGTTCGTCCTCCCGAAGCGCCTGCCCCGATGGGCTCGGAGACGCGGACCAGCGGGCGTTCAACCGGCCACGACTGGTGCGACCCGGCGAGGTTCAGCGCCTCGCGCAGGCTGAGCGCGACGGAGCCGGAGGGCGTGCGCCAGATCCGGGCGTCCGCTCCGGCGCCTGCGGCATCGCGTTCCAGGGCCAAGAAGCAAGGTCCAGGCATGGTTCGCAAGCGCCGGGCGGCGTAGCGCAGCCGAGTCTCATCGGGCGTCAGCACCAGCAGGGCGGCGAACGCGAGGCCGTCGCGCAGGCGCGCGAGCCGTTTCGTGACCGAGCTGCGTTCGTTCAGCCGGCCCAGCCGCGCCAAGGCGACCGTGCGGCCGTCCGCCAATCGCAGGCAGAGATCGACGGGCAGCGCTCGGTAGCTGCGCAGCTGGAGCGGATAGGAGCAGTCGGCCACGCAGCAGCAGAGCCGGTAGAGCGAGGCCAGGGCATCGATCCGACCCAGCCAGAGCCGGCGCGCCTGCTCGGAGAGCGGCCGCTCGCGCAGCAAGCGGGCCGGCTCGACGCCTTCCGCCTCGGCCAGCCGTTTGAGGCCGGCGGCGCTGAGCGTGAACCGTTTGGTCGGGGCGGTCAGCTCGGAGGCGTGGGCGACCGCCTCGACCAGCCGCTCGCGTTCGAGGCCCGCAACCGCGCGGTAGACGGCGCTGCGCGACCAGCCCGAGAGGGCGGCCAGTTCGAGCCGGTCGAGCAGCGGCGCCCGGTTCAGCCAGGCGAGGACCTTGTCGCCTGGATCGCCGGTTCTCATTCGTCTGTATCCTCGTCGGGCCTGGCCGGACGATCCTCCCGTTTCGGCGGCTCCGAGCGGTCGGACTTCGGTTGCCCAGGTTGGTCGCCTTGGCGAATCGCGTCGACGCCCTCCTGCAACTGCTTGAGCTTGCGGGCCAGTTCAGTCTCCTGCTCCTCGATCCGGTGCTGGGGGGTCAGGTAGGCGGACGCGGCGCGGCGGATCTCGGCGGCCCGCTCAGGATCGCCGAACTCGGGCCGGCGCACGCGCATCGAGAACACGGGCGTGCGATCCGAGCCGACCGTGGCGCGGACGTAGCAGTGATACGCGGGCTGGGAGACGACGTCCTCTTCGGAGACCCGCTCGCGGCTCAACTCCCAGACCAGCTGGCGGGCATCGTCGCCTGAGACCTGGAAGACGGCCAGGCAGCCGACGTTGGCCAGCAGCGTGTGGCGCATCGTGGGCGAGAGCTGATCCAGCTTGGCCAGGCTCTGGGTGGCGAGCACGAACGCGGCGCCGTACTTGCCCAGCTCGGAGAGCATGGACTCGAAGTCGACGCCGGGGATGGTCTGCATCTCGTCGACCACGACCAGCGCGCCGCGGCGCTGCGTCTCGGGCAGCCGCTCCTGCTCGCGGATGGTGGAATCAACCAGGTTGAGCAGGGAGGCGCCGACCAGGGCGGCGACGTCGCGTCCGACCGAGCCCTGGGCGGTCGAGACCAGCAGAATGCCGCCCTCGAGGATCGTGCGGCGCAGGTCGACGGTCGAACGCGGCTGACCGAGGATCGCCCGGGCCTGCTTGGAGGAGGCGTAGTAGTTGAGCCGGGTCTGGACGGGGGCAATGGCCTCGCCCCGGTACTCACGCCGCCAGCCGCCGAAGTCGCGCCCCCACCACTCGGCCAGGAAGGGGTCGCGCAGCTTGCTCAGCACTTCGGCGCGGAACTCGTCGTCGGTGAGCAGCCGCAGCCCGTCGAGCAGCGTGTACTGCTGTTCGGCCGTGGTGGCGGGATGGCTGTTGGCCTCGTGCAGGGTCTTGACGGTCTGCTCAAGGATCGACTGCATCCTGGGCCCCCACTGATCCCACAGCCCGCGGGCGACCCGGACGACCGCATCGGCGGTCCGGTCGCGGTCGGCGAACACGCGGGTGTCGAGCAGGTTGATCCCAACCGCGCCGCGTTCGTCGGCCAGGTCGATCAATCGCACCTCGGAGACCAACGACTCCGGCACCTGCTCGAGGATCGCCGCGACCAGGTCGGCGTGCGGGTCGATCACGACCACGGCGTCCGTGTCGCGGCCGGCCGCCTTCTCCTGGAGCTTGTGTTCGACCAGGTGCCGCATCAGGGTTGACTTGCCCATCCGCGTGCGGGCCACGTAGAGCTGGTGGCGGCGCAACAGATCCGGCGGAAAGTGGATCGGCCGGTCCCGTTCGCCGACCGCCTCGCCGACGTGGGCGCCCGTCCTGAGCGAGTTCTGGGGCGGCGGCAGCGCCTTGGCGCCCGAGCGTCCGACCTCGTAGGTCTCGTCGCCCGCGCCGGGCGGGTGCCAGAGCGCGGCCAGTTCGCGCACGCTGAGGATCGCGGGCGAACCGAACCAGCCAGGCGCCGAGGGCGTCATTGATAACTGCTCCGCCGACCAGCGGCGCGGCTTGCCGACCTGGAAGCGTGCCCCGGCGGGATGGTCGTAGCGGCCGTAGGCGGACGCGACCGGCTCCAGCAACTGTCGGGCCCGCCCGTCGTCCGCGCCGGCGGGCAAGAGGGCCACGACCTCGATCTCGGCCTGGAAGGCGGCCTGACTGATCTTCTCGCGCACCAGTTCGGGGTCCAGGACCCGGTTGCGGCCGCGGTTCCAGCGCGCCTTGAACCAGCCGACCGCGAAGAGCGTGCCGAGCCCGCCGGCGCCCAGCCCGGCCAGGTTCCAGATTTCGCCGGCCTCCAACCAGTTGTAGCCCTGGACCACACCAAGGGCGCCAATGCCGAGCACAGTGACTGCCAGCGGATCGGGGCCTCTGGGCTGGGTTCGAGCCGGAGCCTCATAACGCGTACGGCTCTGCTGCTCGCGTTCGAACGCCTGGGCCAGGTAGGGCTGCGACCAGTCCGGCCCCAGCGCGCGCAGCCGCAGCCGGGCGACCAGCCGTTCGCCCGCCCCGACCCGGCCCAGCGCGCCGACCAGGGCCAGCAGCGGGTCGGAGCCGGGATCGAGCAGGTCGCGGTCGCGGAATGTGCGCAAAGGCGCATAGGGGGGACCGGACGGCCGGAGTGTGATCGACCAGGCCTGCTCGCCCTCGCGCAGGCGCAGCGGGTCGTCGGCCCCCTCCAGCTGCCGCACCCGGGCCTGGGGGTAATGGGCCGCGATCTGCGCGCGGACCACGTCGTCGGCCGCGCAGCGGGCGAGCAGGCTGACGCCTGAGGCCTGGCCGGCCAGTTCCAGCGCGAAGGGCTCCGGCGCGGCGATCGACTGGAGCAGGTTCTCGACGCCGAGCAGGGTGCGCTCGCCGGTGCGTGGCGGCGTCACCTCGAGCAGCGCCGGACCCTGAGGCCGGCGCCGTTGAATCAGCTTGAGTGGGTTGAATCTCATCTTCGTATCCGTTCTTCCTCGGTGGGAGGCCGCGGCAGTGCGTATGGCAGATCGGCGCGCGCCGCGGCGGGGCACAGGCGATCCGGCTTCGGCTCCGCTCATCTGGTCATCGCTCGGCTCCCCCTTCGGGTACGGGTATCCTCTTTCTGTAGCGCAATAGTTCGGTCTTGGTAATGGCGCGCGCGCCCGGTCGGCAAGCACTTGATCCCGGCCGGCCGGGACTGTTGCCTGAGACACCATGGATCTGGCCGGACAGCGGGATTGCCACATTGGGCGTCGGAGGCGTGTACAGGAATCCGGGCTCGATTGACAATTGCAATCGGGGCCGGATCTCCAGTCCTGGACTGGACTTGAGGCTCCCTACAGGAGGTAATCAGCAACCAGTGGGTGTCTGGGGCTCCTTCCCCCCGGATTGCAGTCAAATTGCAGTCAGATTGCAGTGAAATTGCACTTTGTCCGGTGGTTTGGCCGGGCTGTCCGGGTTCTGGCCAGTGAGCGGACACGGGCGGACAGTGTTCCAGGCAACAGGAGGGGAGGGGTCGGATGAGCAGGCGGGGACGCGAGGGGGCGCCCAGCGACGAGCAGTTGCTGGCGGCGCTGGACCGGTTGGTCGAGGTCGAAGGCATCGTCAAGGCGGCTGAGCTGCTGGAGGTCAGCTACCGCACGGCGGCCAACTGCCAGGAGTCCCGGCACGTCAGCCGGAAGATGCGCGGGGTGCTGCAGAAGTACCTGCGCGAACAGGCCGAACACGAAGAGCAGGAGGAGGAGAGCGAAGAACGGGAGACTCCACCAACGGCGAACGAGCCGGGGGGTGGGGGGGGTCCCCGTCTACAGGAACCTGAGCAGGACCTGCGTCGGGCAGTGGATGAGTTGCGAACCGAACTGGCGTCCCTGCGCGAACGGGTGGATGCGGTCGAGGGCTGCGTCTCACTGGAGCGGGCAGGCAGTGATGACGGCGTCGATGTGGAGGATGTGGATGCGGAAGTCGACTGCGAACAGCAGCGGCCTGCGGTCGCACCCCGCCGCGTCTTCCCCGAGCTGATCACCGAGGATGCCGAACCGGGCGAGGACCTGATCTACGGTGAGGCGACTGATCTGGTCGTCGAGTGGCGTCATGCCTGGGCGGAACGCAAGTCGGCGCGGCACACCCTGGTCTGGCTACGGGCGGAGCGGCGGCGCATGGAACTGGAGCTTCGGCTGATTGGTGAGTTCGGCCTCACTCCGCCCCCGGCCGACGCGCCCTGGCGTGAACGGCGTCGTGATCAGGAACTGGACTGGCGCCGACGGGCGCTCAGACGCCTGCGCTGGCAGCTGCCCTTGACCTGGTGCTTGCACTGGCTGCTGCGCGCGCTCACGCTTGGGTTGTGGGGACGCAGGTCAGGACATCCCCATGCTCGAAGCGAGGAGCAAGCCAAGAAGTAACATGATTGTCGCTGCTCCGGGTGGATGAGGGAGCTAATGGCCCCCAATCCCCCTCGCGCCGACGGCCGTCCGCGGAGCTACAAAGGAACGCGCGACATGCCCGTAGTCGGTGTGGATGGATGCAGGGACGGTTGGTTCGCGATACGCGTCGGTGACAACGTCACCGACCTCCCGGTTGCGGGCGTCTTCCCCACTGTGCGTTCGCTGCTGGACACCTGGGACGACGCTTCGCTCGTGTTAATCGATATCCCGATCGGGCTACCAGACACCCGACGGCCCAGCCGAAAGGTCGACGTTGAGGCACGGAGACTGCTGGGTTCGGGTCGGGCCAGTTCGGTCTTTCCCGCTCCCGGGCGCGCCGCCGTCAATGAATTCCGGTCACATGGACCGGACAGTTACAACGCGTGTGCCGAGGCGAACCGACAGGAACTGGGCAAGAGCTTGTCCAAGCAGGCATTCGGCATCTTGCCGAAGATCGCCGAGGTTGACCAACTCCTGCTCAGCGACGAGGCTGCCCGCTCACGCATCCGCGAAGTTCATCCCGAAGTCTGTTTCTGGGGACTCAACGGGCGTCGATCGATGACGCATCGCAAGAAGGATGCGGAAGGCATCGATGAACGCTTGGAGGTGCTCAACCGCGTGTTGCCATGGGCCGATTCCACATTCAGGGACGCCTTGAAGGAGCATCCGCGACGCGTCGTGCAGCGCGACGACATCCTCGACGCGTTGGCTGCGGTTACAACGGCGGTTCCCACCCACCCGTTGTTGAGCGAACCTCAGTCAATTCTGACTGAACCGGAAGTTGATGCCAGAGGGCTGCCGATGGAGATGCTCTACCGGCTGCCTCGATCGCTGATCTAAACCTCCCGCCCAGCCGCCGATGCCCCACAATCCTTGACTCGGGTCGGTCGTACGACGGTTAGAGTTTGCAGCGATGGCCCTCGATTCGGAAAACGGCGAGACGTCTGTACTCAGCGCTTCGGCCTCGGGCGTCTGGGGCCGGCTCTTAAACCTCTGGCGTTACTGCTCGATTCGCGTGGAAGTCGGTTTCGTCGACCTGGTCCGATCGGTAACAGGCACGACAGAGCGTATGCCGATCGCCACGATCGACGCCGTCGGCTGGCAGAGCGGAAGGTTCGGTGCGCGGCTCTGGCTGCAGTCCGCCGACGGCCGCCGACACGAGGTCAGAGGACTGCCGACGGATCAGGCCGCCCTGGTCGTTGCGACCATTGAGCAACGTGCCGAAGCGCTGGCCCGCACACTGGAGGCGCAGGGTCGGATCGTCGCGGCGCGACTCGACGAATGGTTCTCAGGCGCCGACCATCTGCGCCGCTCAACAGCGCAACCGATTCGCGAACAGCTCGATCATCTCGCTAGGGAGTCGCTTCAGCCGAGCGGCGAACTGACCCTGAGGTGCCTGTCGCGCGAGGGTCGGGCGGCGTTTTCCCGATTACAGGAAGTGACCGCGGAGGGTGGATTCGAACACGCCCGGATGAAGGCGAACCAGCATTTCGTCGATCGGGAATCTCAGCGTGCGGCCCAAGCAATGGCAGGCGTGAGCGGATTTCGGCCGATCCCCGAACAAGCCGCGGCAGTGGCGACAGATGAGGATGTGACGCTCGTCCTGGCCGGCGCGGGCACAGGCAAGACGGCGGTGATCTCAGGCAAGGTCGCCCATCTGATCGAGAACCGCGGTGTTGCACCCGAGCAGATCCTGGTCCTGGCCTACAACACCAAAGCCGCCAACGAGCTACGCCAACGGCTGCGACCGCGGTACCCAGGAGTCGATGCGCCCACCTTTCACGCATTCGTCCGCCGCGTCGTTGCCGAGACCGGGCTGGCTCCCTCGATCTCGCTCTTGGCCGAGGATCGACGTGTGCGCCGTTCTTGGATCAACGAGAGGCTTGAGACTCTGCTCAACGACCCCGAGGATGGAGAACAGCTGCGCGAGTTCATTCTCTACAACCTCGGCGAGTACCGATCGGCCGACAAATTCGAGCGGCAGGGAGACTACTTCCGCTACATCAAGAGGATCGAGCTGCGCACCTTACGGGGCGAACGTGTGAAGAGCATGGAGGAACTCAAGATCGCCAACTTCCTCTCGCTGCACAGGGTGCCCTACCGATATGAGCCGAACTACGAAGCGCCGACCGCGACTCGGCAACACCGCCAATACCGGCCGGACTTCTACCTGCACCAGCACAACATCTACATCGAGCACTTCGGCGTGGACCGAGACGGCGAGCCACCGCAGCGTTGGGGTGAGGCGGAGCGAGAAGACTATCGCGAAGGGATCGAGTGGAAGCGTGAGATCCATGCAACACACGGCACCGACCTGATCGAGACCTACAGCTGGCAGCACCAGGCCGGCAGTTGGCAACGCGATTTGCGCGAGCAATTGGAACGGCGCGGAGTCAGGCTCGAGCCGCGACCGATCGAAGACCTGCTGCCGGACTTGCGGCGATTGATGCGGCGCTCGGCCCTGAGCGACCTGTTGGACGCCTTTCTGCGGCAGGTGAAGTCAGCCGATTACTCGGAGCTGGAACTGCGCCGGCGAACCGCTGACGCGCAGGATGCGCAGCGGGCCGCTGCCTTCCTCAATCTGTACGCGGTCATCGCTCGGGAGTACGAGGCCGAGCTGGGCGACGAGTACGACTTCGACGATCTGATCAACCAGGCCGCGCGTCGGATCGACTCAGGCGGCTGGCCGTCGCCGTACCGCTACGTGCTGGTCGACGAGTTCCAGGATGTCTCGCGGGGACGGATGAAGCTGCTGGCCGCACTGCGCCGGCCGGAGGTCGCCTGCTTCCTGGTCGGCGACGACTGGCAGTCGATCTACCGCTTTACCGGCAGCGATGTGGGCCTGCTGCGCGAGTGCGAAGCGTGGCTCGGTCCGGTCGAGCGTCGACAGCTAAGCCAGACGTTCCGGTTCGGCGTAGGTGTCCTCGAGCCGTCGGCCGCGTTCGTGCAGCGCAACCCGGCCCAGACGCGGAGGGGCATGCGGCCCGCGAGCCGCGATCCCGACCACGGCGTGACGCTGCTCTGGGCCGTCGACGAACAGGCGGGTTTAGCCAGGGTCGGTGAGGATCTGGACCGCCGCCGCGCCGCGCGAGACGCCAGCATCCTCCTGCTCGGTCGATATCGCCGACCGCAACGAACGGGGCCGCACAGACTAAACGGGCGGACGGCTGAACAAAGCACGGTGCACGCGGCCAAGGGCCGCGAGGCCGACTACGTGGTTGTGCTCGACCTCGCCAATCGGCGCCGGGGGTTTCCTTCGCAGATCGACGACGATCCGCTACTAGACCTGGTCGCGCCGCCGGCAGAGCCGTACGAGTTAGCCGAGGAACGCCGGCTCTTCTACGTGGCGCTCACCAGGGCCCGCCATGGGGTCTATCTCCTATCGGACCCGAGCCGTCCGTCAGCGTTCGTCTCTGAACTCTCGAAGCACAGTCGGACCAGTTTGCGCCCCCTCGGCGGGGATGCCGTTTCGTCGCCCGAATCGTCTGTCTGTCCGCGTTGCCGCGCCGGCAGGTTGGCCAGGGAGACTGACGGTCGGTCCTTGAGCTGCAGCCTTCGGCCGCATTGCGACTTTCGCGCTCCCGCCTGCCCGTGCCGCCGTGGCTTTCTGCTCGCTGAATCCGACGGACGGGCGCGCTGCACCAATCGGGACTGCGGGCAGACGATCGAGCACTGCCCGGACTGTCGTTCCGGCGTGCTGATTGAGCGCCGCGGTCCGTATGGTCCGTTCTGGGGCTGTTCCTGCTACGGCGCCGAACCGTCCTGCGGCTACACGCGTGACCAACGTAGGTCTGCTCCATCCTTGGCTGTCCGTAGCGGTGCGCGTGCTGGCCAACAGCGAAGCTCCGTTCGCGACAGGTGGTGAGCCTGAGCGCATTACAGGGCTTGGCCGAGGACGTACCTGCGTTTGAACTCGAACGATCTTTGGGCGCTGCTGTGCTTCCGCGGAGCTTTTGCGGCGAACACAAGACTGGAGTCCAGCCGACTGCCAGTTCAGTCGAGGTCGGCGTGGAGTGCCGGGACGCGTTACTGATTCGCATACAGAAAGGCTGCAGCGGCGTTGCCTAGTCAACCGCGGTGACAATCACTGCCGTGGGATGGCCAAGGTGACCGTCCTCCACGCGCTTCAGTTTCGTTGCTGACTCCAGCGAGCGTCCCGCCGACTCCGCTTGAGAGCTCGGAATTGACCCTCTCGTCGCCTCATCGAAGTCGCCAGTCCTGGTCAGTCGGATAGGGTCCGGCACTGATCTCTCGAAAGACGACCGGGCGGAGCGTGTAGGACCTATGCGCACGGCTTCTACTGCGTTGCCGTCCCCTACATCGCCCTGAGCGCGGCGCTGATGCTGGCGTCGAAACTCTTGCCTGACGACATCAGCGGCAGGGACTCAGTAATGACTGACCGCACCATGAGAGTTGCGACCAAGCTCTACTACGGAATCCGAGCGATCGTGTTGATACCGACGATGAGCGTGCTGGGTCTCGCGCTGATGGTCTACGACCGCCTCTCCAGTCGGCGCAAGTCTCGGCACAGTTGACGCGCTAACTCTGAATCTCGATCCAGACAGAGTGCATAGGGCCACCAAGTTGGATCTCGAACTTCTGCGCCTGGCCCGGTTCGAAGATGACGCCGTAATCGCGCAGCGCCCGGATGAACTCCGCGTAGCGTTCGCGCACGCGGAGCTCCAACTGCTCCTGCTGCCGGGCAGCACGTTCCTCAGCCTCACGGTCGGCGATGCCCATTGCTTGCTCGAACAGTTCGTCGGGCGACTGATCGACGCAGATGCCTTCGCGGTCGGTTAGCGGGATCTGCTCCAATGCCTCTCGGCGCAGACTCCGCGCCGCTCGGTGTCGAGCTCGCCGCCGAGATCGCTTGGTCACAAACACCTCCGCTGAATCCGGGTCATGCTCTCACAATCCCTGCAACACGACACTGTCGTTCTTCAGTCCACCATCCTGCACCCAGCCGAGATCGACAGTTTCCTCGCGCACCCCCGGTCTGGTTTCGCACATTGCAAGAGGCTTCGGGTCTAGCGTCACCGGGTCGGCCCGGGGCAGGTCGTCATCAGCCCGCCGGATTCCACACTCCAGGGCTGCACATGACGAGCAGGCCGATGGCCGCCGCGAGGGCGGTGATGATAATGCACTTGTCAGCCATGCGATTCGGCAGCCGGCGAAGAGTAGGCACTCAAGCACCTCGAACAGCCTGCGAGTCGTCGACCTGCTGCGGGTACTGATTGCGTCATGGCCTGCCGTGCATCGAAAGCAGGACAGGGAGAGTCACCGGTGTGTTGCAGATGGCCGTTGTCGCCGCGCAGGTACGCACAGCCGGCTGGTTCGCGGAACGGACCGGTGCCGCATTCGCGAGAGCGAGGAAGGCTGCAGTCGTTCTAGACGCGACGGCGCTCATGGACGGCTGGAGTGACGGCTCGCCTATCCTCCTGATCATTGCGATCGGGTGATGGGATGCCGCGCGTGCGACGCGCTACGTGAATATGGCGGCGTGCAAGGTGCTGAAGCCGCCGGGCTAAGGGTTGAACGATGTCACGGCTGCCCGTCAACAGAGAGTTGGCCTCAATCGCTTTGGCAGCGCTCACGGCGTTCGTCGTTGTCGCCGTCTTCGCTTGGACTGAGCGGACCGAGTTGGTCGACCCGGAGGGCCTGTCGGCGTCCTCCTGGCCCTGGCGGCTCTGGCAGATCCCGCCGCTGTTGATCGGGTGTGCCGGCGTCTGGTGGATCTGGTCGGCCAGCACGCGCGAGGCTTGGATACGCGGCCTGGCTCTGGTGCTGCTCGCCGTGACCGTGTTCGTCAACGCATACACCGGCTGGTTCGGCGAACACGGGGGCAATGTCTGGCTTACGGTAAATCCGTTGTTCATCGCCTGCGCGAGCGTGGCGGCGCTGAGTCTCTGGCACCTGGACAGCGTTGCGGGGCGTGCGGGCGCTGCGCTCTCAGCAGGATTGGGCGGGGTCGTCTTCGCCAACGGCTACTTCGTTGACGAGGTGGTCATCTGGCAGATCCTGAATCCACTGATGATGCTCGTGACACTGTCATGGGCGGCAGGTGCTGACCGGGTCAGTGTGTCGGCATCCGAGAACTCCGAGCCGGGATGAGCGGCCTCTCGACGATCCCGATTGCTCGACAAATGTGAAGGCGACGCTCACTCCCCTACAGGACCTCCCGACGCGGCTAGGGAAGGCGCGCACGGCGGAGCGGCCGGGGGTCAGCGAGCGGACCGTGCGTCGGTCATTGGAGCCACAGCACCTGAGCTGGCGGATGACCTCGGCCTTGCTGCGCGAGCAGAACGAGCTGCGTGACCAACGACGGCTGGCCAGGGAAGCGCGGCTCGAGTCGCTGGTCGAGCAGGTGCAACAGTTGGAGCGTCGGCTGGGCGAGTTCGAGCAGGTCACGGGGGAGCAGCTGGACGAACCGGGCGAGCGAGTGGCAGCGGCGGCGCAGCATGCGGCGGAGGCCAAGGAGCAGGTAGCGTTGGGTGCTTTGGCGGTGGACAGGCCGGGAACTGCGACGACGGTCGTTGCCCCGCGTCGAGTCAAGGTCCAACCGGAACGGCTCCTCAAGCTGGTCACGGTCGAGCCCGCCGAGGACGACGCGGCAGTCTACCGCGAGGCCTTGCCGCACATCGCCGAGTGGCGGCGGTGTCTCGTCGCGAGGAAGGCTGCGCCCCACACCTATGCCTGGCTGCAGAGCGAGGATGCCCAAGCGCGGATGCTGCAACTGGAGATCGAGCTGATTGAGGAGCGCGAGTTGACCTTGCCGGCGGGCGAGCTGCCTTGGGCTCGGGACCAGCGACGCCGGGAGCTACGGAGACGCAACCAGCGGCTCGGCACGGCGCGTTCGGCACCGCGGCGCAGGCGCTGGCGACGGCGGCTGGTGCGAGGGCTGAGCTTGGGGTTGCTGGGTGGCTGAGGACAGGTGACGGCGCCCCGCTCGACCGGTTTGAGAAGGAATCCCTTGGCTTCCGGGGTTCGATGCCGATCGGCCGGCTAACGTCGAGTGAGCCTCGGCCGGGCGATTCACACCAGCCAGGTCACTGTGTCGACATGCGGGAACTTAGCTGCAGACTGAGCAGCGTTGCAATCTTCCCGTTCGTTCAGCTCATGTCGGAGTACTCATCTCCCTGCCGTTCCTTCAGGCGCGGTGCGCGACACTCGAACCGAGAGCTCATAGGGTGCCGGATCGAGTGTGAGTGCGGCGTCAAACACCACCCCGATTACCCATCCGATGGCGCCGGCTGACCACTCTGGCATCGACACATCAAGACCTTTGTTCGTGCGAACAATCTGAGGCCAAGGCCAATCGGTGTCTGCCGCATACTCTGGCGGAGCCGTGAATAGCGAACCGACCTCGAATGAGCCGGTGTTCGTTTGGTGGATGGCGGCAACAACGTCCGTCTCCTTGCCCTCATCCCATTGATCGGCCGCCACGGTCACCAATGCGCGGGGACGCTCTATGGCAGTTCCGATGTTGAACCAGTTGAGTACGGACACTAGCCGGTGCAAATACGAGCGATGCCTGGGTTCGATGTCAAACGCGGTCACCTGAACCGCTGTGACCTCTACCTCTCCGAACCATCGGATAGAGTCATCAAGGCACTGAATCAGTGGCGGGATTGCCAACACGGGGTCAGTGGGCGGGACGGTTGGACGGGTTGGGAATGGTGCGGGCGTTCCGACCCGCTGGCCACTCAAACGGGGAGACTCCAAGTCGCTCCGGTCAACAATATCGACACTCCAACCGACATCGAGTCCTACCTGAGCGAACCCGATGCGGGGTCCGTCATCATCGTTGGTCAACTCCGCTTCGTTCATCCCCCAGAGCAAAGGCACTCCCCTTTGGGAGGCGGAGGAGTGGATCGAGGACCAGCCCATCTGTTGCGACCGCGCCAGGAAGACGCTGTAGAGATCCTCGCCGAGGACGTCAACTGCTCTGTCCTTGTGAAGGGACATGCGACCAAACGCCTCGGCGAGAATTGTGGTCATGGCTATTTGATCAGTAGCCGGGTGGCCTGCAACGGACGTTCAAGGTGATCTCCTTAGTGTCAGATGGATCACTCTGGCCGACCAGGTCGACATCGATGATACTCCGATAGCCGACTGGTGTTGAGGAGCTACAGGCAGTTCGAGCATTTGCCCGCTTCCCGGATCCTCCGCCGGCCAGCACTCGCTTCTTGCCGGTGTTGAGGGTTGTCCACCAGCAGTTCCCGCTAATGCTGTTGCACACCCACAGCCGAAGGGTCACTGTGACATCGGCGTAAGTGGGGCAATGCCACGAAACGCCAGGAGTCGTCCACCATCCATGCGCGGAGACGGCATTTCTCGAGGATGAGATATGCGGGTCGTCCCCCTCTGTGGTGTAGTTGCAACTGGCTTGCCCAACGAATCCACCTTCACCCGGCACGACATCACCGGTCTGCACGGATGACCCGGTGTCCGACTCCGGTATCTGTTCCATAGTGCCGCCGCCCGGAAGGGTGTCACCGTAGTCGATTTCGACCTCAATGCCAACGGTGCCGCAGTCGCCTACCTCAGTCAATGACACATCCAATGCGTAAGCGTCCCGGACTGGTGTTGCAGTCACCGAGCAACTCTTGGTCTTGTCGGCGGGAATGTCATCGCTAGACGCATCGATGAGCGTCACCGACATCTTGCACTCGCCATCCGAAGAGTACGTGTGCTTGGTCATCTCGCCGTTGCGATGCAGCGTCATGGTGTTGACAGACATAGTCAGCCCGCCAAGCCCGTCGCAAACAACCGGTGTTGGCTCTTCCGCCTCTTCCTCCGCATTGACTTGCGCGGGAGACAGCGCGAACAGCGCAACCACAACTAAGGCGATCACGGGAACGAGTGCTCCCAGGACTCCCAACCCAACTCTGAACCGACCACGATGGAGCTGCAACGCAGCCACCTTTCTCTGTGCGGCAAGACTCTCTCGCCGCCTGCGAGATCGTCGCACGAGAAGGTTGGTTGTCCTATCAACGGCAAGTCTGGACTGGAGAGTTCGTAGACCCTTGTGTCCTGAGTCGGGAATACGGTTGAGCTATCCGGCGAGGTTGTTGAGGATGTCGGCGGTCTTGTGCCAGACGAACGGGCGCGGATGCTCGTTCCAGTCGGCGACCCAGCGCTAGACGGCGTCGGTCAAGTCGGCCACGCTGCAGTGGGCGCCGCGCCTGAGCCATTTCGTGGTCAGTTCCGCGAACCAGCGCTCGACCGGTTCATCCAGGAGCTGTAGGTCGGAGTGAAGTGGAACGAGAAGCGGGGATGGCGCTGGAGCCAGCGCTGGATCTCGGCGGTGGGGTGGTTGGCCAAGTTGTCCAAGACGACATGCACCGCGAGCTCGTCGGGCACTTGCCCGTCGATCAGGTCGAGGAAGCGCCGGAACTCGCGGGCCCGCGGGCTGCGGCCCGGTCACAGGTAGAAGAGCGAAGTCGCAGAACTAATCGCGACGTTGACTATATTGGGCTGATCGATCGTGCAGTTGATCCAGTCATAGTGATCGCCGGAACCTGCGTTCTCTCGATAGAGCGTGTCGATGTGCACATGCGGGAATTCGCTCACCGCGCACGATCCACTGGCATAAACGGTCCCAACTTGAGCCGAAATCGAGCCATATGCCCCGATGGTTCCGATCAATACCCAGTTGCCTCCGCCTTGGCCGATCGCATCCGTGGGATCAACGTGGTAGTAACGCAGACGCCTGCTACCACTCACCGACCTGATGTCGATGTCGACGCCACATGTATAGGATCTCGCATACACCCCAGCCGTAACGCCTACTCCATTCACAATACGGGCATACACCGGATCCGCGCTTCCAGTTTGAGTGGATGCGATGTCAAATCCCCGCGTATCATATGTTGGGCTGACGTGCCAGTACTTTACCGTGCCAGGTTGGCACCGATTCGTCCCAGAGTCCCGCACTCCAAGGTAGGCGGTACTGTTGAATGGACTGCGAACGGTGTATAGCGCCATGCTGGATTCCTGCTGAACATTCCGAAGCCTTCTAGTGTCCGATCTTGGGCTGGGAAATCCTACTACAGTGACTCGAGATGGGCACATCTGTGAAAGTCCTTTGTGTATTGGTTGGCGTCTCACTGCTTGGCGTAGCTGCCTGTGCTGATTCCATCCCGGAGGTCCAGAATGCCACTTCCCAAGCGGAACCGCTCGTGGTAATCGTGAACGAAGGAGCGTCGTTCAACCTCTCGATTTACTGGCCCGACGTTGAGAGCGGGGAGCTGGCGACGAGCCCAGGGGATGGAATTCTGATACCCGGCTCTCGCCACGTCGTGATGGCGCGGCTACCGGGCAATGAGTGGTTGAGAATCGCTGACGGTTGGATCGAGGCCGATCGCGTGCGATTCGTTTTCGGCACGCTCGAGCAGGTTCCATTCGTTTTGACTAGCGGCTTGTGGCTGATCTCTCCGAAGCCTGACGCTGATCTGCTGCTGGTGACGTATCAGGCGAGTTGGAACAGTTGGCAGTGGGACCCCCAGAGCGGCGCTCTCTGGTACCGACACTCTGAGGCCTCGCCCGTACTTACTGGACATGCGCCAGTCAGCCGGATGGTCCTGATTGGCAATCGCGTCTATCGCGAGCACTCGCACTTATCAGGCGATGTGCTCGCTGCGTCTGTTGGCGGAGCCGTGCTGATCCGTGAGCGATTCGACCGCACGGCACCTCACGACAACGTGCACATCCTCGACTCAGACGGCCAAGTTCATACCATTGGCCAACAGTGTTCTGGCTACTTCACCGATAGCTATCGGCCGTTTGGCGGCGACGCTTCGTGGTCGCCGGACGGCGAGTATGTCGTCTTGAGAGACCGAACAGGCGACTTATGCGAGACTGGCGGTGCGAGCATATTCAACCGTAGCGGTCTCGTGGAACATGACCGAGGGGACAGTGAAAGTCCCTACCAGCGGGCCTGGTACCGAAGCCCCAACTTCACAGATCAGGTAAGGACCGACGAAACTTGTAGCGATCGGCCTCCAGGCGTCGTGTTGAACGATCGGCGCAATCGTTGTCAGTGGTCACCAGATCGCCAATGGTTTGCGACGATGCCAGGCTTGAACGATAATCCTCATCTTGCTGAACTATTGATTTATGACGCACAGGGCGCGCTCGTGAACCGCGTCCTGATTGTTGGCTGGCCGTGCAATTCGTTCCAGTGGGCACCGAGTAGCCGTTGGCTAGCATATGGCGGACCGTCAACCTGCGCTTAGACTGCCGGACATTGTGCAGTGAGCCTTTGTGAAGCTCCGGGAGATGGAGCGACCTTTGAGATTGCGGAGAGGCAACTAGGACTAAGACCGATGGCGCTCCCAATATCTGTGCCTGAACAGCAGAGGTCCGTGGCTGCGCCCCGCCGCGTCTTCCCCGAGCTGATCACCGAGCAGGCGGAACCGGGAGAGGACCTGATCTACGGTGGGGCGACTGAGCTGGTGGTCGAGTGGCGTCATGCCTGGGCGGAACGCAAGGCAGCTAACCACACCCTGGCCTGGCTGCAGGCGGAGCGGCGGCGGCTGGCACTGGAGCTTCGGCTGGTCGGGGAGTTCGGGCTGACCCCGCCCCCGGCCGATGCGCCCTGGCGTGAACGGCGGCGTGACCAGGAACTGGACTGGCGCCGACGGGCGATCAGACGGCTGCGCTGGCAGCTGCCCTTGACCTGGTGCTTGCACTGGCTGCTGCGCGCGCTCACGCTTGGGTTGTGGGGAAGGCGAGCTCAGGCGGAGCAGCCCACGTGCCCGTCGCCATCGTCGCATGCTCGTTCGGCTTGCGCCGGCGAGCCAGGTTCTCAGTGACGCGGGGCGGACATGCGAGAGAAGTTGGGTCGTCCTGAGGGCGTCGCAGCAGTTGCTGCTCGCGTCAAGGACATTGAGCACCGGCTCGTCACATCCCAACACGCCTCACGCGCTCCTTCGTCGGCCCTGACAACGAATCAAAGGCCGGTCCAGCGAGTAGCCCCGGAGTATTTGCACGCCCTGAGTCGGCGTCTGCGCGGTCCGCTAGATCGCACCATTCCGCGTTGCCTGTGTGTTGGGCTCGATCAGGTGATTCGACTACTTGGGTATGGCGGGGTCTTCCCGCTGAGGTTGGGCGACCCGCTAGGTCCGGGAGGCGTCCGTGGTTCTGACTGAGATCTTTGTCGCTCTTCCGGGCTCTCGGTTCTTCAGCACCGCACCCACACCATTGGAGTAGGCCGAGTTCGGTTCCGGCGGCCCAAGCGCGTTACCGTTGAGCGCAGCGGCGCCATGCGCCGACGGCTGAGACGAGGCCGGTCATGGTTCGGCTCGTTGGCGCCATTGCCGCGCTGGTCCTCTGCCTGCTGACGCTCAGCGCCTGTGCCGATGACATCGAAACCTGGCAGCCGCCGGCGGAACTTGGGATCTGTGCAAGGACGCTCGCCGTACGCGAGGCGATTGTCGCTCAGACCGACCGCGTGCACAGCTGCGCGTTCATTGATGCGGACGACCTGGACGCGATCCGGGCGCTGGACCTCAGCGGTCGCGACATCACGGCGCTCCAGGCCGGCGACTTCGAGGGCCTGCGCAGGCTGCGGGAGTTGCGGCTGAACGACAATGCCCTGCGCGCGCTGCCCCACGGCATCTTCGACGGATTGCCCGTGCTCCGCCTCGTCCACCTGCACGACAATCCCGGCGCCCCGTTCCCGCTGCGCATCGATCTGCGAGTCGGCCAGGATCGCGACGAACGATGGCTCTACCTGCGACTGCCGCTGCGGCCGCCTGGACGCGTCGTCGCCCATCTGCAGAGCGACGGCCTACTGCTCTCTCAGATTGCCGCAACGATCGATGCGGGCAGCTATGTCGGCCGCGGGGTCAACATCGAACGGAGCAACACGGCGGCGGGGACGGCGCGGGTGCGGCGCGCGGCAGTTGATCGGGAAGTAGCAGACTGCGGCCGGGAGGCCTGCTGGACCGGGATAGTGCTGATTGGCCAGCGCGATGCTGTCGAGATCCCTGCGTTGGCAGGCGAGGGCGAGCCGCCGCAAGGATTACCGACGCTGGTACTGCGCGTTGATTCGCAATCGTTCGTCCACGACGCCGTCGTCGAACGGGGCGTCATCTCCGGCTCGGGACGCTGGCGTTACTACCACTACGCCGAACGACCTGATGAAGACGACATCAGCGTTGATTGCACGGTCAGCGCGTACAACTTCGTCACAAGCGGCGGTGGAGGTAGAGGCGGCCCGCGTCAATACGATGGCACTTGCCGGCTCGCGATGGGTAGCGGATCGGGCACTTACGCGTATGAGTTGCCGGCGAGGCGGATCGAAGCGGGCGCCGGCCAGGACATGGCATCGGACCTGCGCAGCGGCGACCCCTGTCTAGCGTCAAGCAATCTGCGGATCGAGGCCGACGCCGGGAGTCTCGCTGAGATCGAGCGGATCGACGCCGTCAACGCTCATGCCGAGAGCCGCTGCTACTACTACATCAGCGTGGCGCAGGATCCCAATCGAGCCGCGCCGTTCCGCTTGGCCGATGGCGAGTCCTGCGTCGTCGAGGTCGTCGACGGCCGGATTTCGGCGTCCGGCTGCCGGGAGCTGGTCTGGTGGGGCGGCTGGGGCTTCGGCGGCATCGATTCGCTGGCCGAAGCGCGCGCCGACGCCGCACTGACACGCCCGTATGTGGACGGTGAGGAGCACCTCAAACGGCTGGCCGCAGTCGCCGCCTGTGAAACCCTGCCCGCGGTGTCACTGACGCTGGACGAGGATTCGTTTCGCGAATCTCCATTCCACTACCAGTCAGTGAGCGATGAGCAAGGGCTCTGCCAGCTGAGCATTAGGGCCATGGCTCCGGTGGACGCGCTCGCCGGAGGTGAACGCTGCGTGGCCTCCGCCAGGTTTGCGCCCGGGAGCGCCTACGGGGCGGTCCCAACTCGACAGTCGGGCGACTGCGATCAGATTGTGCATTGGGCCGCCTGGTCGCAGCCAAGCGGCCGCTGGAGCGAGGAGGAGCGGCAGGCGTTCGCCGAACAATTCGCATCGCAACTGGAGTCCTATAGCGATGCAGACTGGCAGCGGCTGCGCGAAGGTCATTTCTGCATTGACGACATCTGCGCGCCGCTGCCGACAGAACAGTGATCAGCGAGATTGACCCCCGACCAGATTTCCACTCGGCTGAGCCTCCGCAGCAAACGTCGGGGGCTGTTCAAGCTCAGAGCGGGTTATGGGCACATTCGCGGCCGTTGCGCACTGCTTCAACTACTTCGTCTTCCCCTGCATTGTCCTGAGCGTGGTGCTGATGTTGGTGTCGATTCTCCTGCCTGACGACATCAGCGGCAGGGACTCAGTCATGACGAAACACACCAAGAGAGCTGCGACCAAGCTCTGCTTCGGCATCCGTGCGATCGTCTTGCAGCCGGCGATGATCGTGCCGGGTCTCGCCCTGATGGTCTGCGACCGCCTGACCGGTCGGCGCCAAGCTCGGCGCCGTTGAGGCGCTAGCTCGGTATCTCGATCCAGACAGAGTGCATCTGGCGATCAAGCGGAATCTCGAACTTCTGCGCCTGGCCCGGTTCGAAGGTGACGCCGTAATCGCGCCGCGCCGCGATGAACTCCCCGTAACGTTCACGCACGCGGGCCTCCAACTGCTCTCGCTGCCGGGCAGCACGTTCCTGAGCCTCACGGTCGGCGATGCCCATTGCCTGCTCGAACAGGTCATCGGGCGACTGGTCGACGCAGATGCCTTCGCTGTCGGTTAGCGGGATCGGCTCCAGTGCCTCTCGGCGCAGACTCTGCGCCGCTCGGTGTCGAGCTCGCCGCCGAGATCGCTTGGTCACAAACACCTCCGCTGAGTCCAGCTCATGCTCTCACAGGCCCTATTGCATGACACCGTCGCTCTTCGGTCCACCATCCTGCACCCAGCCGAGATCGACCGTTTCCCCGCGCACCCCCGTTCTGGGTTCGCATACCGCAGGAGGCTTCGGGTCTAGCGTCGCCGGCTCGGCCGGGGCAGGTCGTCAGCAGCGGGCGGAGGCCACCAGATGACCAGCTGGCCGATGGCCGCCGCGGAGGTGGTGATGACGATGAACTTGTCAGCCAAGCGAGTCGGCAGCCGGCGAAGAGCAGGCACTCAAGCAGCTCGAACAGCCTGCGAGTCGGCGACCGGCCGCCGTTACTGATTGCGTCAGGGCCTGCTGCGTCTCGAGAGCAGGACACGGAGAGTCACCGGTGTGTTGCAGACGGCCGGTGTAGTCGCGCAAGTACGCACAGGCAGCTGGTTCGCGGTTCGAACCGACGCCGCTTTCGTGAGAGCGACGAAGCCCGAGGACTCTCCAGACGTGACGTTGCTCATGGACGCCTGGTGTGACGGCTCGCCTATCCTCCTGATCATTGCGATCGGGTGATCGGATGCCGAGCGACCGAAGCGGCGCGCGGATCAAACGGCGGGCAACGCGCGAAAGCCGCCGGGCTAGGGGTTGAGCAATGCCATCGCTGCGCTTCCAGAGTGAGTTGCCCCCGATCGCCGTGGCAGCGCTCACGGCGTTCGTCATTGTCGCCGTCTTCGCTTGGACTGAGCGGACCGAGTTGGTCGACCCGGAAGGCTTGTCGGCGTCCTCCTGGGCCTGGCGGCTCTGGCAGATCCCACCGCTGTTGATCGGGTGTGCCGGCGCCTGGTCGATCTGGTCGGCCAGCACGCGCAGTGCTTGGATGCGCGGTCTGGCTCTGGGGCTGCTCGCCTTGGCCGTGTTCGTCAACGCCTACACCGGCTGGTTCGGCGAACACGGGGGCAATGTCTGGCGCACCGTGAATCCGTTGTTCATCGCCTGCGCGAGCGTGGCGGCGCTGAGACTCTGGCGCCTGGACAGCGTTGCGGGGCGTGCGGGCGCTGCGCTCTCAGCAGGATTGGGCGGGGTCGTCTTCGCCAACGGCTACTTCGTTGACGAGGTGGTCATCTGGCAGATCCTGAATCCACTCATGATTCTCGTGACACTGGCCTGGGCGGCAGGTGCTGACCGGGTCAATGTGTCGGCATCCGAGAACTCCGAGCCGTGATGAGCGGCCTCCCGACGATCCCGATCGCGCGACACATGTGAATGCGACGCTCACTCCCCTACAGGACCTCCCGACGCGGCCAGGGAAGGCGCGTACGGCGGAGCGGCCGGGGGTCAGCGAGCGGACCTTGCGTCGCACGCTGGAGTCCGAGCACCTGAGCTGGCGGATGACCTCGCCCTTGCTGCGCGAGCAGAACGAGCTGAGTGACCAACGACGGTTGGCCAGGGAGGCGCGGCTGGAGTCGCTGGTCGATCAGGTGCAACAGTTGGAGCGTCGGCTGGGCGAGTTCGAGCAGGTCACCGGGGAGCTGCTGGACGAACCGGGCGAGCGAGTGGCTGCGGCGGCGCAGCATGCGGCAGAGGCCAAGGAGCAGGTAGCGTTGGGTGCTTTGGCGGTGGACAGGCCGGGAACTGCGACGACGGTCGTTGCCCCGCGTCGAGTCAAGGTCTAACCGGAACGGCTTCTCAAGCTGGTCACGGTCGAGCCCGCCGAGGACGACGCGGCGGTCTATCGCGAGGCCTTGCCGCACATCGCCGAGTGGCGGCGGTGTCCCGTCGCGAGGAAGGCTGCGCCCCACACCTATGCCTGGCTGCAGAGCGAGGATGCCGAAGCGCGGATGCTGCAACTGGAGATCGAGCTGATTGTGGAGCGCGAGTTGACCTTGCCGCCGGGCGAGCTGCCTTTGGCTCGGGACCAGCGACGCCGGGAGCTACGGCGACGCAACCAGCGGCTCGGCACGGCGCGTTCGGCATTGCGGCGCAGGCGCTGGCGACGGCGGCTGGTGCGAGGGCTGAGCCTAGGGTTGCTGGGTGGCTGAGGACAGGAGACGGCGCCCCGCTCGACCGGTTTGAGAAGGAATCCCTTGGCTTCCGGGGTTTGATGCCGATCGGCCGGCTATCGTCGAGTGAGCCGGGGCCGGGGCGATTTACGCCAGCCGGGTCACTGTGTCGGCATGCAAGAACTTAGCTGCGGATTGAGCAGCGTTGCAATCTTCCCGTTCGATCGGCACATGTCGGAGAACTCATCTCCCTGCCGTTCCTTCAGGTGCGGTGCGCGACACTCGGACCGAAAGCGAATGGGGCGCCGGCTCAAGCGAGAGCTCCGCCTCTATCGGCCATCCGGCCGCCGCGGTCGACCACTCCGGCATTGTCACCGCCATGCCCACCTCGCCGCGAGTCAACTCTTGCAGCCATTGCCAGTCGAGGCCAGCGGCGACCCCTTCCGGCGCATTTACCAGCGGTCCGATGGTGAAGAGGTCATGGCCCCACCCCAAAATGAGGTTGAAGACTTCTGATACCAACGGATCTCCTCCCTGCGAGGATGCCATTGTGAGAATGGCGGAAGTGGCATTGGCTTCAATTGGGTCCTGGAACCAGCCGAGCACCGACCCAGTGCGCTCCGCATTCCTTGGCGGCAGGTCGTATCCGGTCACCTGATACGACCACACCTCAGCCTCACCGAACCAGCGGATTGAATCGTCCAAGCATTGAATCAACGGCGGGACGGCCACCGCCGGGTCCGTAGGTGGTCCTCCGTCGTCAAGCCTGGGTAGAGCCGCAGGAACCGCCTGCGACCGAGCCCAGCCCGGCGGCGGAGGGTTATCGGGGACATCCGCATACGTAGGGGGATTGACCCCGAGCCCGACCTGGGCAAAGCCGATTCGCTGTGGTTCTTTGTGGTAAGTCAGCTCCGCCTCTTCAACCTTCCACAGGCGAGATGTCGTCTCTCCGTCAACCCTGGCAGACCATCCCATAAGTACCGAACGAGTGCGAAAGGCGCCCCATAGGTAACCATCCAGTTCGTTATCGGATGGATCATCAGGGTCGGGAGCCACACGCTCGGGAGTCGGGATGAGGCGCCCGAATGCGTCAGCTAACAGCGTTGGATACATGTTGGGCGCCTTCCCTTGGTCGTTTCTGAGCGGCCCCATCGGCGAGGATCGCACAAGAAGTAAATGAACTCACGGTGAGGCCGGCTGGTTTAGGAACGCGACTGGCCGACCGCCCCGCCGATCAAGCGGACGCTGCCCGCGACGATCACCGAGAACACGAAGACGATCAGCACGTGGCAGCCAGACCAGACAAGTCCACGAGCTAGTGCAAACACTGTGGTCGCCCGCAGCCATGTCTCGAATGTGGTCAAGCAGGTTCACTTGCTAATCGAGGAGCCCGCGCCGCTTGGCCTCGTCCACCAACTCTTCGTATCCACGCGGATCGTCCTGACTGAGGCCGAGGTCCGCCCGGAGTGCTGCAGTAATGATCTGCTCGATATGGTCGTCGCGCTCTTGCACTTCCTCGGGCGTGGCGTTGGTGTCCAGGCGGAAGAGATTCATGGCAACCTCTTCCATCTCGTCGAAGGTGTTCGGACCGTCCTCAGCTGGTTTCCGCCGCTGGAGCATTCGCCTGAGACCCATCGGCGTCATCTTCCATTATCTGTCAGACTGTTTCACGGCACTATGCGGGATCGTTGCGGCACGTGCAACCATGCCGAGCGACAAACTACAAGACCAACATGGACGTCTCTCGCACCTTGACCGCACCGGACGGTTCCTGCGCTCCGACGCTAGATATTCCTTTGATCGCTGGTGCTGGGCCTTGCTCTTCGTAGTCAGCATCCGATATTTCATCTTGACAACGCTGGTCAGCCTGGTGCAGATCGGTCAGCATGGATCACCGAAGGCGATTGAGGTCAAGGCGCCGCAATCCTGGAGATAGAAAGTCGGTTGCGTTCTGATTCCCGACCGCGTAACAGGGACACTTGACCCGCACCGCGATTGTCCTCAGGGTGCTGACTGACGCGAGGGCCGCTGATTCCCCGAGTCAACACCCGCTCGATCGCCCGCCGTCCGCCCTCGCGCTCCAACACTGCCATGTACGAAGTCATCGCCCTGATCGCAATCGCAAGATGGTCAGCGCGGCGGGCGCAACCGGGCCCGCGACCCCCGTTCGAGCTAGGGGCAGGCCTCCAAGGGTGAGCGCCTCAGTCGCGAGACGCACGCCTCGACCACCGACCCGGAGGCGCGGCTCTACCGCAAGAGCAAGCAGCAAGGCGCGCAGCTCTGCTATCTCGGCCATGTGCTCAGCGAAACCGGAACGGCCTGGTGGTCGATGGCGATCTGACCGAGGCAGACCCCTGGGCCAGCCAGGGGCAGGCGCCTACGCCGAACGGGACGCCGACCTGTCGATGCTCAAACGCAGCAGCCTGTCCCGCACTTGATGCGGGGTCAGGGGGTCGGGCCAATCTGGGCGCGGAACGGGCCAACGGCACGCGCGACTTCGTCTGGGACCTGCGCGCGCTGGGGGTGACGACCTAAAACCTGCCCCCAGCTTGAACGGGGGTCGCTCAGAACGAACAAGGCCGGCGCACCGCGATCGACCGGCGAACGACCAGACCTCCGGGCTACGCGCGGAGTCAGCACCGTCGCAAGATCGTCGAAGAGGTCTTCGGCTCGATCAAGACGGTTGGTGCCGGCGGCAAGCTGCACTACCTCGGCCAGGCCCGCAACCAGGCCCGCAACAAGCTCTGGTTCGAGTGACCGCCGCCGCTTGCAACCTCACCCGCCTCGCCGACATCGAGGCGGCCGCTGCGTAGCTGTACGGCGCGGCCGGGCCTCAAGCATCAGATGCAACACTCGAGATCCCGCCCGTTCACTTGCTGGACCTGCGCGCGATCTCTGCTTGACGTGCGTCCACTCGTCGGCGATGGCCAGCATGACACCTGCAATCCGTCGTTCAGTAGCCTGCTAGGGAACCATCCGATCATCCGCAGCGTCTTGTTGGTATGCGGACACTTACCACTTGGAGCCTCACCCTCGCCACACTGTTTGCGCTATTGGTCACGGTCTCGGCTTGCGCGAGCGACCAACCGCCCGTCGCACCGACCTCGGCGATGCCCGCAGAGCAATCCACTGACGACAGCGAACCGCGCGACGCTCCCGTTGTCGCCGAGGCTCAGCCAGAAGCGCCGGATGCAGACTCATCCGCATCCGAAGCGACCGCCGAGCCTCAGTCAATTCCGTCCGACGACCCGACGCGAGTCAGTGGTGTGCAGATCATGAGGCTCACGGCGGCTGCCGATCTGTTCCGATGGCCAAGCGACGATTGGCTGCCCGAACGACGTGTCGGACCGCGCACCTTGCTGATGACGGACGGCTATCACGAGCTGGTCAACGGGACGATCTGGCTCCGCCTCGATCTCAACAATGACCAAGTGGGGTGGATGCGACTCAGCGACTCGCCGCTGACCCGAGCACAAGCTCAGCAGCTGCCAGCAGTCGACGCGCCGCCGCTGCCAGCGATCGATTTGACGACCAAGGCTGGAGAGACGGTCACCGTGACGTTGCTCGGCCAGCTGCCGAATCGCCATCGCGTGGCGCTGCAACCACCAGGCAGCGCGGCTGAGCCAGTGTGGGTCGAGCGTCGAATGTTACCGCGCGACGCCCCGATTGACGCGCTGCCCACATACGTCGGTCCGCTCTTCGGTGAGTGGTCCGAGACTGAGCGCTTCGCGTCCCCTGCCTTCGTGGTCGTGGCCCAACCCGGCCTCACGCTCTACGCGAGACCAGAGGGGCCGCCAATGGACCACGGCGTCGCCTGGGGAGAGTATCCCGTGCTGGGTCGCTCGATAGATGGCGCATGGATTGCACTATTGGTCGACCAGTTGGTGCCGCCCGTGGTCTGGATACCCCTCGAGCGGGTCGATCTCCCAATCGACCCCAATGACATCCCCATCATGCTCAGCTCCGGCTTTCAGATCTTCCAGCTCTCAGACGAGGGCGGTCTCACCACGCTCATCCAATCGGAGGAGCCGGACGCGTGGCGATGGGTCGATGCGGCAACCCTGTTGGTCTTTCGCTCTGGGTCCGGAACCTCCCTCTTGGATCTCGCCACCGGTGAAGAGCGTTGGGTCACGGAGCACAATGTGTACGACGTTTCACCCGACGGCGCCTACGCCCTCAGGACGTTCATCCCCGAATCGGACGGCACAGGCGGCGCGAGCAATGACCAACGAGTCATGCTGGTTTCGCTGGAGAACGGCGACACGCAGCAGTTCGAAGGTGTGTATCGACCCCTGGGGCGCTGCGGCAGCCACGGCGGTCCAGTGACGCTCCTGCGCTGGTCACCCGACTCTCGATGGTTGCTCAGTATGGTTCATCCCGATGAGGAGGGCGAGCGGAGTCGCACATTCGCGCTCTCGGTGCTCGGCGTACAGATCGAAATCTTGAAGCCGGACGAAGACCACTATCTGTACGACTGGCGCTCGCTCTACGACCTCGAGCAAGCGGGGGTCGAGTTCCGCTACGTCAACAGTGCCGGAGAACAGGTCGAACGCCCATGGTCGGTGGGAATGCTCGCGGCAAGTGTGCAACCTGAGACGCCGGCGGTGGAACTCCCTGACGGCTGGTGGTCTGGGACGGCGACCAGCGAAGGGCCTTTCACTCTGGCACGCCGTTCGAGTAGCACAGAAGCGGTTGGCGCTGATGGCTTCGCCACGCTCCCGTCGAATCATGGCGGTTGGAGTCTGAACGAGTTCGGGTTGTTCGACTCCGACGGCAATCTGCTGCATTCGTTCCGTAGCTTCGGGATTGGCTGTGGAACGCTGGGCAGTCGTGTCGAGCTCTCGCCTGATGGCCGCACGCTCGTCATCGGCACGAAGTGGCTGAGCTGCGCCTAGCGACCGCAATCGCGTGATTGCCCGTCGGGCTAGATTGGACTCGATTGCCCTGCGTTGGGTCTGAGCGCCGTGGGAATGTGCATGGGTCTGCTTGATCGGGCGAAGCAGCGGGCGGGGTCGCTGATTGGCGATGCCAACGCGCGTGAAGTGAAGCGCCTCTCGGGCGCCACTGAGGCCGTCACAGGGTGGGAGCCCACGCTCGAGCGTATGACTGACGACGAGCTGTATATCGCCAGGAATTATTGACCACTTCGCCAGGGTCGTGACCAGATCGCCAGGCGCGACACCAGGTCAGCTGCCGGTCAGACGACGATCGCTGCTCCTCTCGGTTGCAGCAATGATCGCGATCCCGGCGACCAACATGGCTCAATGCCTGGCCAAGCGGCCTACAGACCCTGGTGATCTTGCGACTTGGTGGCTCATTGATCTTGGCGATTTACACTCAGACAGCTGCGCTGGCAACTGCCCCTGACCTGGTCCCTGCACTGGCTGCTACGGGTGCTGAAAGTGGGGCTGTGGGGCAGGCCGGGCGAGCGCTGACTGCTGAGCACAACGGTGTTGCGATCCCTTCGCGAACCCTCCACGTCTCTGGATGGTCAAGGCGCAAGGGGGAGAAGAGCGGATGAAGTTCGTCAGCAGGGCAACGCCGGTGACGGGTGAGGCCAGACCCCCTGCCCTGAGCGGCTGGAAAAACAATGAGGACATCAAGTAGGCCCAGCGTCGGGCCCAATCCCGCCGTCGTTGCAGTTCGAACGCGGAAGATCAGACACGCTGGCTGCGTAACGTGGCGGCTGGCCAGAGCGCTCATCTTACGCGCCAATCGTCCCGCCCAAGTCGAATTGCCGCCGACCCCGGGCCTACGACACGCGCCGCTACCGCCGAGGCACGAGATCGAGCGCCTTTTCGGAAGGCTCAAGCGCTTCCGACGAATCGCCCCCGCTACGACAAACTCGACATCATATCCCTCAGCGGGATCTACTTCGCGGTGATCCACGACCTGCTGCCATCGATGTGAACAGGGCCTAGCCAGCGGGTCTCGATCAGAGTGTGCACGCACATTCCAGACTTCGACAACGGCGTCAGCGTCGGGTTGCGAGGGATACGCACCGCGATATTCTGGATATGCAGAGATGCACACCCGCGAGGATGCTGTCATGACCCTCCAACGCCCTGCCGAAGAAGTCGCCCGCCTCGGCGATGAGATCTACGAACGCGACATTCGCGCCCAGGTCGAAGCCAACCATCACGGCGAATTCGTAGCCATCGACGTGGAGAGCGGCTCTTGGGGACTCTCCACCGACTTACGGAGCGCGCGCGAGCAACTGCGCTCGCTTCAACCGGACGCGCACGATGTGTGGCTGCTTCGCGTTGGTCACCGCACGTTGCATCACATCGGTGGACGGCACCAGCAGGCGACGCAGTTGTGACGATCACTGGTGTTGTCAACGACAGTCTCGAATCGGTCATCTCGCTCACCGTTCAGGGACCATCTGGAGAAACGCGGTCTATCAACGCGGTCATCGACACTGGCTTCGGAGGATTCCTCACGTTGCCGCCATTGCTCATCGCGGATCTGAACCTGCCGTTCGTCGGCTTGGGAAGAGCCACATTGGGCGATGGCAGCGAGGTCGCGTTCCCGTTCTACGACGTCGCCGTGCTCTGGGACGGCAGCGTACGGCTCGGATTGGCCGATACCGCGGACACAACGCCATTGGTCGGCATGGCGATGTTGCAAAACTACGACTTGCACCTTGAGGTCCGTCATGGCGGCCGTGTGACCATTGAGCAGCTGCCGTGATTGCCGCGATCTCGCCTCTTGCCTATCGGACGGAGAGGGAATGGTTGCCATCCCGCCTACAGATAGGCACGAATGACAACGCGCCTGGCAGATTCTTGTTGGACCATCACATGTTCCTCGGCCTCCATTCCTCCAGGAGAACGCTCCAATGGTCCATTTACTTTGAAAGCAGTTCTCGAAGGTCGCACCTTGTTGAGCCGCAGTGCGCAAACGGACGGCGTGGCACTTGGAGGTCGTCGCTGCGGGCGGCCGATACCATTTGCTCATGCCTAACTTCGAGATCCTAACTCAGCAGTTCGCTTCGCAGTGCGAGGCGAAGTACGCCAACCTCTATGGCGGGCAGGCTGAAGATCAGCTCAAACCGCTGGTTGGCGCTCTGTTGGAGGCGGTCGGCCCTTCTGTCAATCTGGGAGTCGAGTGGCGCTCCGAGGTCCACCCAGACGACGTTGATGGACGCCCAGACATGGGCGTGATTGCCGACAACCTGCTCGTTGGACACATCGAACTCAAGGCTCCCGATGTCGGGGCGCGCCCAGAGCAGTTCACAGGTGCCAACCGGAAGCAGTTTCAGCGATTCTGCGCACTGCCCAATCTGATCTACACCGACGGCACTATGTGGTCGCTGTACCGCAGCGGCGAACGGGTGGACAGAGTCGCGATCGCTGCCGACATCCGCGACGGGGCGCAAGGAATCCTTCCAGACAAGCTGGCAGACTTTCTCGCCCTCCTGATCGACTTTCTGCATTGGAACCCGGTCACCCCGACAAACGCCGCCGCGCTAGCGAAGTTCATCGCGCCGCTCAGCAGGATCCTGCGGGACGAAGTGAGCGCGGCGCTTGGGCGTGGGAACGAACCGATCTCCCAATTGGCGAATGAATGGCGCCAAACCCTCATGCCGGAGGTTAATGACGAGCAATTCGCAGACGCTTATGCACAAACGCTGACTTACGCTCTGCTGCTGGCTCAATTCGAAGGCGCGGAATCGCTCAACCCCTTCGTGGCGGTCCCAACATTGCAGCGAGACCACGCTCTGCTCGCCGCAGCACTGCAGTTGCTCGAAGCTCCCGTAGTGCGCGAAGAGCTGCGCATGCCGATCGAACTGCTGGAACGGGCTATCGGCGCGATTGACGAAACACAGCTCGAATTCACCGGCGGTCACTGGTTGTACTTCTACGAGGATTTCCTGGCCGCCTACGATCCCAAGCTGCGTAAGGATCGCGGGGTCTTTTTCACACCGAACGAAGTCGTCGGATGCCAGGTCCGGCTCGCCGCCGAGCTCTTGCGCACGCGCTTCGGCAAAGCCGATGCATTCGCCGATCAAGCGGTGCATGTGCTTGATCCCGCTGTTGGCACCGGCACTTATCCGCTGGCGATCATCGACCACGCCACTGAGACCATCGCCGAGAAGTACGGCCCGGGCATGGTCGAGGAGCGCATCTCCGACCTCGCCGACCGGCTCGAGGCCTTCGAGATTCTGGTAGGCCCTTACGCCGTTGCCCGTCTCCGGATCACGCAACGCTTGCACGAGGCCGGCGCGACCGCCAAAGCGGCCCGCGTCTATCTGGCCGACACGTTGACCTCGCCAAACACTGCCGAAGAGTTTTCGGCCTCCTTGCTGTCGCAGGCGATGACAGACGACCGCAAGGCTGCCCAGCAGGTTAAGAGCGAACGCAACATCACTGTCTGCATCGGTAATCCGCCCTACGACCGTGGCAAGAAGGGCGAATCCGGCAGCGCGGAAGGGACCGGGAACTGGGTCGTCCACGGCGACGGCACGCCAGATGAGACGCCACTGCTTGAGTCGTTCACGGAACCGGTCAAGGAAGCGGGCGAAGGCGGACAGCTGAAGAACCTGTACAACTCCTACGTTTACTTTTGGCGCTGGGCGATGTGGAAGGTCTTCGAATCGCCCGACCACCAGGGCATCGTTACGTTCATCACGGCGTCGTCCTACCTACGCGGCCCCGCCTTCGCGGGGATGAGACGCGCCATGCGGAGGACGTTCGATGAACTCTGGATTATCGATCTGGAGGGCGACAACCTAGGCGCGCGGAAGACAGATAACGTATTCGCCATTCAGTCCCCGGTGGCTATCGCGATCGGCGTCCACAGCGCGGCGCAACGGCAGGCCGCACCCGCGCGGGTGCGCAAGGCCAAGCTCACCGGCAACTTGAAGGAGAAGCTCGCGAAACTCGACCAGATCGAGTCTTTCTCGGATATCGATTGGCGGGATTGCTCAGACGAGTGGGACGCTCCGTTCTATCCGGTTGGCAAAGGGGCCTACTTTGACTGGCCTTCAGTAAACGACCTCTTTCCCTGGCAGCAGTCCGGCGTGAAGGCAGGACGAACTTGGCCCATCGCCGAGTCTCCCATACTTGCCGAGACTCGATGGAAACGATTGCTTTCATCTGAACAGAGCGAGCGCGTGGGCCTTTTCGTTAATCGCGCGACCGGGCGAAAGGCAGGAGACGAAGTCCGCTCGCTGACCAATCCGGTGAACCACCACACTGCGATCTCTATTGCGGCGGCTGACGAGCCGACTCCTCAGTCGGCGCGATATGGATACCGCTCGTTCGACCGACAGCACATTCTGGCCGATGCCCGTTTGATGGACCGCCCAGGCCCGCCACTGTGGACAGCACACGGGGAGAGGCAAGTCTATCTGGTCAGCTTTCTGACTGAGGTAGTAGGCCGCGGACCCGCGGCGGTTGTTTCGGCTGCGATTCCCGACTTGCACTATCTGCGCGGGAGCTTCGGTGGGCAACACACTATTCCCCTCTACCGCGACACCGACGCAACCTTGCCCAACGTCGCTCACGACCTGCTCGCTCTCCTGGGCGCGTCCGCCGAGGACTTGTTCGCCTACGTCTACGGCATCCTCGCGCAGCCGGCCTACGTGTTGCGGTTCTGGGACGAACTCGAACTGCCGCCGCCGCACGTGCCACTCACCAAAGACGTGGAACTCTTTGCCCACGTCGCGCACCATGGACGCAAACTCATCCAATTGCACACCTACGGCGAACGCTTCGTCCCCGACGGTCAGCACTTAGACCTGAGCGGAACCGCCAGAAACACCAAGGCAGTCTCGCAGAGCGAGTATCCCAACTCGTTCCGCTTCGACAACAAGACCAAGACACTGCACGTCGGCGACGGCGAGTTCGGGCCGGTCGAGCCTGAGGTCTACGGCTACTCCGTTTCGGGCTTGCAGATCGTCAAGTCGTGGCTGGGCTACCGCATGAAGGATCGCAAGGGCAGGAAGTCGTCGCCGTTGGACGACATACGCCCAGAGGTCTGGGCGTTCAGCGAAGAGTTGCTGCAACTGCTCTGGGTGCTAGAGCGGACCATCGCTATGCAGCCGGAGGGCAAGGTGTTGCTGGACAAAGTGTTGGCATCGGATTTGTGGACGGCGGACGAGCTACCAAAGCCAACAGGGGCTGAGCGACGACCACCGAAGGCTCAGCCTGCGGCGACGGAACAGCTCGATCTATTGATATCGACTACAGAGGTGTGAGATTCGACTGACTGGTGGACGGCCGAGTCTCCGTTGTTGTCCTTAGCCAATGACTAGCGTGTCCTATCCCCGAGTTGTGGTGACAGGGGCGGGCCTGCTGAAATGAGCGGTCGGCGAACCCCGACGCTGGTTGCCGAAACGATGGCTGCACAGGTGCCCTCACCTCCCATCTGACTCCGTAGCAGGAGGGGGAACTCAGCCCTTTGCCCTAGCAAAATGGAACTGGAGCAGGCATGACCACTGACATCGAGCAGGCGACCATGCGGTACTCAATCCAGGATGTGATCAAAATTCTGGAAAACGAGCCGGTTCGCCCCGACCACGTCGGCCAGTTCACGGTCGTACAAGTCATGAACCGCGTCTCGATCGCGCATCTCTCGATCGAGCGTGCGCTGAAGTTCCTCATTACACGAGCGGGCCGGCCGCTGACGAAGGAACATCACCTTGGAGATCGTCTTCGCGAACTGGCTCAACATGAACCGAGGTCGGCAGACTTCCTCAATCACGCGTTTCAGGTCGCCGTGCAGCACTATCGTCTCAACCCGAAGGCGGACAACATGGGCCATCTCAAGTCCCTCGAGTCCTACCTCGATGTTGCCGGCTCCGACCGTGCCTTCCAAGACTTGCGCTACTGGGAGCTTCACCAATCGCCCGACGAAGTATTGCTCCGCCGCCTCTATCTCGCACTGCACATAGAACTCCTTTACGCAGTGCTCGAGCTGCTTCGTGGGCGCCCGCCGACCGACACGGTCGCGATTAGGGTCGAACGAGCTGTGAAACAGGCCATGCAGCCCGCTTCCGAACTGGCCTGCTCCTCAGGAACCCCGCAGGAGGACTATGTCCGTTCCTACTTGGCGTGGCGCCGTGGTTTCGCCTCCTGGTGCGACGCACTGGCCGACGCTGTCCGAAGTAAGTTCACCAACGGTGATGGGTTCGCGAACGGCCTGGTCGTAAAGGCCTACCGTGAGCTACTCGAATCCTCCGATCTGGCGGTGTCCTACTTCGCCGGAACGCTGGACGTGCTGCCGAGGCAGCCTCGGGATGTGATCCCGCCAGTTGAGTGGATCGAAACCCCGCCTCAGCAAAGAGGATTCGTCAACGCTCCTTCTGGAGAACCGCTGGGAGAGATCGCACGCCGGTGGGACGGACTTTGGGATATCAGTCCGTTCCTGGAAGGGGCAGTAGGAGTGACTGCCAAGGCGGCGAGTCAGACGGACGCCCAGTGCTACCTGGCTGCGTTGTTCAGCCGAGTCGCCGAAATCACCGTGAATGGTGAGCAGCGACGGCACAGGATCGTGACGGACGAGGTGACGCTTCTCGATTGGAGCCAGGCTCAGTTCGGCCATGCGGATGATCCGCCGACGAAAAACGCTACACAGTCTCACGAGGTCGTGTTCTGGGATGTCGATCATGGCCTCAAAGTCGATAACCGGATCAGCCTCAGGGTACGCAGAGAGATCGAACGGCCGTTGGTTCACGTGCTCGAGGGAGTGGTCACGATGGTCGAGGGACACGTGATCCGTCTTGTCGGAAGTTACGCAGATGAGGTCGATGAACCAGACTCATGTGAGCGGTCACCCTGAGCCAATGCTCACGACCGCTAGCCGATGGGCGCCAAGCGCGGCATCCTTGTCGCTGTTCGCAGCCTTGACGGTCACCGCGTGCGAGGAACCGAGCGCTGATCTGTTCTCGCAGCAAGCTGGACAACAACAGCAGCACTAACAGGAAGTGCCGAAGGCGCATGGGTTTGCTGAGCTCCGGATTCCGCCTGTAGATGTCGACGGACTTCAGACCAATGAACTGATGGAACTGCTGATGCACCGGCGTGCTGGCGGGTCCGCGTGAGACAATTCGCGCTCTGTGGTAGTGGAGCATATGGAGGCGGACGGACCCGGCGAGTACGTGAGGATTCCGGCGGAAGTGAGCCTTAACAAGACGGTTCCGGTGGCGCTGCTGAACGCACTCAGATCACACGGCCTGCCGTCTGCCGCCTACAAGTTTCGTTGGATTGACGAGTGGCGGACCGTCATGTTCGCGCCGCCCCAAGGGACCTGGAGTGGCACCTCCGCCCAAGCCTTGGTGATCGAGATCACACTCAGCGAGTCAACCAGCAGGAGCACACTGGCGACGACGCGGACAATGACGATGCATTTCGGTTCCTCTGGATCGCGCGAGTATCGCAGTGTTGCTGAGCTGCCGTGTTCCGGCGCCTTGAGACGTACCCGGCAAGCCAGCGACAGAGGCTCCGGCGGCTCGCCCTGGAGCTTGGGCTGGTCGGGGAGTTCGGGCTGACTCGCCCCAGGTCGACCTGCCCTGGCCAGAACGACGGCGTGAGCGGGAGCTGCATTGGCGGAGCCGGACATTACGACATTTGAGATCGCCGCCTTCGCTGAATTGGTGACTGCGCTGGATGTTGGGGGACTACTGATCCTTGGACTGTGAGGTCGTGCGGGCGGGAATTGAGCGACCATCGCAACGGGACTCGGAACGTCTTGTAGCGCCGCCATATCTCTTGACAGTTCCGTACCCAAGACGAATGCCAAGCAGGCGAGTTTCGAGCGCAGTGCTGCTCCTTCCCCATGCTTCGGCCAACTGAGCATGGCGGATTCTGTACTCCCCTCTCGATTGGAATGCGACCCACCCAGCGGACACATCTCCCAAACATCGAGTGGACATACGCTTCCTGGCTGGCCGAAGGGGATCCCTGGGTTTGTCGCGAGATTCACAACTACTTTGATTCCACCAATCAGAATGCATCGAGTCTCCGTATCGTGTCCATATGACACAGCACCGACCGCGGAGACACCACAGCGTGCCCAGCTTCTATCTGAAGGGCTTCGCCTTGCCATCCGGAAGCAAGAATGTCTCGTGGCAGATCTCCGCCTACAACCGGGAGACGGGGAAGACCCTCGCGAAGACGTCAATCGCGAATGTTCCCGTCGAAAACGACTTGTACAAGAACTGGGATGTTGATGAAGCTGACGCCTACCACGTGGAAATTGGGCTTGCCAAGCTTGAGTCGCGTGCTGCCGTGGCACTCAAGAATGCGACGGATCATGGGAAAGTGGAAGCAGCCGACATCCCCCTGATTCGTGATTTCCTCGTCTACACCTACGTGCGCACGACGGCTTATCGAAAGCATACGATCAGAGGTGCAGCCGAGTGGATTCCGAGCCGAGGCGTAGAGCAGGTCCGGGCCAAAGGCCCTCCGGCAGGGGCTGGCAAAGAATTCCGGGCTAGTTTTGATCCCTATCTCGATCTCATTGCCTCTGGGGAGGTCCGGATTGAGGAACATCCAAACTTTGGACTGCGAATGCAGTTTCCGCCCCCCGACGGGTTGTTCGATGGCCTAGCCTCAGGCTGGAACTATGTGGTGGTCTACGTGGGGGCGGATCGTCTCGTCACTTCCGACGTTCCGATCGCGCTGTACAGTCTAGCCGCCGATCATTTTGGAGTGATTCACGAGATTGGGCTCGCCAACGCAGACGAGTTGTGGATGCCGCTCGATCCGTCACACGGGCTACTCCTTAGCCGGGATTCTTCGTTGCCTCCTTGGCTTGGCTCCCTGTCTGAGGAAAGGGTGCGAGCCTGGAACAACGCGATTTCGGCTGCAAGTGATCGGTGGACCATCTGGCATCCCGAATCAGCGGCACTCAGATTCGTGGAGCTTCCTGGGATGAACTAACGCGTCATCGCGTCAACTCAACGCGACGCACCCACGTTTGATGGGTGTCTTTCGAGGGGCATATGCGCTGCGCATCAGGCTTGGTGATGTTGCAGGACGCATGTTCGTCGACTGCTATGTCCCCCAGGGTGCCCGATTCTCCGACGGAAGTGCCTGCCATCAACATTGTCGGGGGTCAGCAAATATCTTCGCGCAACGGTTCTGTGAAAAAATGTAGACAACGACTGCAGTTATCCGAGCTGAGCGATGTGCAGGAATGACCTATTGTGCGAAACACTCGACGATCGACCCTGCGCACCCGGTATCAGGGACTGTGGAGCTTCTACCGTTGAGTCGACCCATGCAGCCCAGCTTCGCACTAACAGGCTGCTGAACTACGGATGATACGCGCCAGACCTGGCTATCTTCGGCGAGTAGGCGCAGGCTGAGCAGCGATCGACTGGAGGTCCTGTAGGTGAGAGGGCGGGATCCGGACCGCAGTTTCGACACCTGAGGCCACGTCGGCGCGGTTCAGCTACGCGGCGGCCGCCTCGATGTTGGCGAGGCGAGTGAGGTTGTATGCCGCGGCGGTCAGTTCGAACCAAAGCTTGTTGTGGGCCCGGCCCAAGTAGCGCAGCTTGCCGCCGGCACCAACCGTCTTGATCCAGCCGAAGACCTCTTCGACGATCTTGCGCCGGCGCTGACTCTGGGCGTAGCCCGGATGCCGGGTTGTTCGGCCATCGATCGCGCTGCGCCGGCCGCGCTCGTTCTGCGCCACATGGGGCGTTACCCCCAGGCTGCGCAGGCCCCAGACGAAGTCCCGCGTGTCGTAGGCCCGGTCGGCGCCCAGCGTGGCCGGCCCCCGGACACTGCGTTCGAGCATCGTCAGGGCGGCGTCCCGTTCGGCGTAGCCGTCGGCCTCGGTCAGTTCGACATCGACCACCAGCCCGTGACGGTTCTCGGTCAGCACATGGCCCAGGTAGCAGAGCCTGGCCTCCTGCTGCTGGCCCTTGCGGTAGAGCCGCGCTTGCGGGTCGGTGGTCGAGGCGTGCGTGTCGCGACTGCGGCGCTCGCCCTTGAAGTCCTGGGGCCGGTTGCGACCGCCGCGCCGAGCATCATCCGGCGGCCACTTATCGCGCGGTCGATAGCTCTTGTGCGAGGCCCAGGCGTCGAGCAGCGTGCCGTCGACCGTGACGTGGTCTGGGGAGAGCAGCCGACGACCTCTGGCTTCCTTAACCACTTCCTTGTGCAGTACCCGGGCCGCGTCTGCCTCCATGAGCCGTTCGCGGTTCTACATGAAGGTCGTCGGATGGAATGGCTCGTCTTCCACCCCGCTTCAGGTGCGGGGCAGGCTGTTCAGGTCCAGGAACCACTTGAACAGCAGGTTGTAGCGCAGCTGCTCGCAGAACTGGCGCTCCGAGCGGATCGTGAGGAAGGGCATCAGGAGACTCGACTTGAGCAGGTGTTCGGGCGGGATCGAGGGCCGCCCGTTGTCCGAGTAGATCTCGTCGAACAGCGGCGACATACGTTGCAAGGCCGAGTCAGCCAGGGGCTTGATCCGCCGCAGCGTGTGGTTCTTCGGGACGAAGCCGTCCGGCGTCAAGCCCAACATCATCGTCGCCTGCCGCTTACTCTCGCCGCGCATCGCAGACCTCCTTCGTCTATCGGTTCAGCATCTCTTTCATGATCTCAAACGTTCATTTTTCAGCAGCCTGCTAGAGCTGTGCAACCTGAACGAGACGGTGCCATTCGAGGTCGATGAGACAGGAGCACTAATCGCGGGTTCACCGAGGGGACCAACGAGCGAATTGATGATGATCGAAATCGCACATCAACTGCTCGGGTGGATGGATGCAGACGGGGGAGACCTGGTCTTCGGCTCCGGCGCGTTGTTCGAGTTGCCAGACAGTAATCGCAGATCTCCCGTCATCGCCTGGGTGAGCGGCTGATGGGGATCAATCTGTTCGACGGGGAATCATGGAGGGTACCGCCAGAATTTGTGGTTGAGATCTGGTCGCTGTCAGGCGACATTGACCGGCTGCATTCGAAGATGGAACTCTGGCTGCGCGACGGAGTGCAGTTGGGCTGGTTGGCGGATCCATTCGATCAGAAAATCTGGGCATAACAGCCCAGCATCGAGCCGGTAGTTCTTGAGTGTCCAGAGGCGATGTCGGACGACGATGTATGAAAATTACATACCAAAGTAACCAGGCCGGTCTGAGAGACTGACCGAGAGAGGAGGCTGAGATGGCGAAAGGACCAGGACGCAGCTACCGGAGGGACATCAGCCTGCCGGAGCTGTTCAAGCGATTCCCCGACGACGAGGCTGCCGATCAGTGGCTGGTGAGGATTCGTTGGCCGAACGGCATCTGCTGTCCACGCGAGGATTGTGGCTCGGACAACGTGCAGATCGGTACGACGCATCATTCGATGCCTTATCGCTGCCGCTCCTGCCGCAAGTTCTTCTCAGTCAAGACCGGCACAGTCATGGCCAACTGGAAGCTCGGCGCCCAGATTTGGGTGTTGGCCCTCTATCTGCTCAACACCAGGATCAAGGGCGTCAGCTCGATGAAGCTGCACCGCGACCTCGGCATCACGCAGATGTCGGACTGGCACCTGATTCACCGGATCCGCGAGGTCTGGAACGACATCAACGAGCTACCCGAGTTCTGGGGTCCGGTTCAGGCGGACGAGACCTGGATTGGTGGGCTGGACAAGAACCGTCATAAGAGTAAGCGCCACGGCCGTGACTGGCGCAAGAAGCGCACTCCGGTCGTCGGCGTGTTCGACGAACGAACCCGCGAGGTCAGCGCCCAGGTTGTCGAACAGGTGGAAGCGCGCTCAGTCGTGGGCGCGGTCAGAGCGCGGATCAGAGCCCCGTTCACCCTGGTCGTCAGTGATGAGAGTCCGGCCTACAACGCCTTCATTCGGCATGAGTGGGTCAACCACTCGATTGGCCAGTACGTCAACGACATGGCCACGACCAACGGGATCGAGTCGTTCTGGGCGGTGTTCAAGCGCGGCTATCACGGCACCTACCACTGGTTCAGCCACAAGCACGCCCAGCGCTACGTGAAAGAGTTCGCCGGTCGGCAGAACTGGCGGGCGATGGACACGGAAGAGATGCTCGAGGCCAGCGTGAGGCCGATGGTCGGTAAGCGGCTGGCCTACGCCGAGCTGATCGCCTGAGCCGTTTGCTTGCCGCCTGATACCATATGTCTATAAGGGAAGCGCAACCATGGCGACGCAGGATGAGTCTCGCCCGGCCACAATCTCAGAGCTGAACAGAGGCTTGGCGCAAGTCAATCAACGTATTGACGACCTGCGCGCTGACATGGACTGGCGCTTTCGCCTGCTGATGTGGGGCATTGCGATTGGTTTTCCCTCTGTCTTGGCAGTGTTGGGAGCCCTGCTCGCTCAAGGAGGATGAACTGATGGCGAAGAAGAAGCGCGACCTGCGCATCCCCTGGCCCAAGCCGAAGCCGATCGAAAAGGCGACGCCCGAGGAGATGGCGTTCGCCCTGCTCAACACCCACCCAAAGCGCGACGACGAGTGGAAGTACTCAAAGGCCGGTGAACGCGAGCCGGCCGAGGTGAGAGAGGACGCATAATGGCAGACCAACCCAGGAAACACGTCGACTTTGTGTCTGACATTGACATCAAGGTCGATCCGCCCAACTCAGAAGGAAACATCAGGGTCACCTTTTCGGTGCCTGGGATGCCTCCTCACGAATACGGAATCACTCCTGCCAAAGCGCAACAGCTTGCGACGGACTTGAACGCGGCAGTCCATTTCGGCGACAAGCAGACCTAATCGAGGATGGCGAGGATTAGCATGGGCACAGTCCAGCGGCCAGATTCTCCCGACGCTTGGATCATCATTCCGGGCGCGTCAGCCGATGCCGGATACAACGCTTCCGGAAACCTTGAGGATGTCACCTTTGGTGAACTGAAGGCCTTCCGAAGAATGTCTGGCGAGCAGAAGCAGAAGTTTCCTCCTGAGGTTCTCGAACAGCTCGAAGTGATGGAGAGGGAAGAACGCGAGGGAATGCAACAGACGATCGAGCGGTTTGCTGGATCGACGCAGCTTGGTCCTTTTGCGGGTTCGGTCGAACCTTTACTGGACTCCGTACAGCGCGATCCACCCATCCCGAGTCTGCTACCTCAGCCCCAGGTGGTTAGTCTGTCTCAAGAGGACTATGCGTTGCTCCTTGAGATTCGCGATGTTTTGGTCGATATACGCTCTTTGCTAGGAGGCAACAGCCAATGACTCTATGGCTGCCTTGTGTTGGTAGGGGCGACAGGAATCGAACCTGTAAGTCACCTGGGATGACAGCGGTTTGACAGACCGCCGCGTTTGCCATTTCGCCACGCCCCCACGAACGACGGGTAGGAAGCGCGGACTTGACAACCCGCGAGTTTAGCTACCCACGCAGCGGCTTGAGTCAGAGCGGAGCTAGGAGTACAATGGGGGTGTCCAGCCTACATTGCAGCGCTTGGCTCTGCTCTGCCGCTGCCGAAGCCCGCGCCTAAGGCGCGGGCTTCGTCATTTCACCAGCCCATGATACCACTGCGCGGCTGCATATCCAGGTGATCAATTGATGCTGACATTGGAGATTGTTGATTCTGTCGATATTGTTGACGATTCCAAGATTGTCAATCCTAATCTCGGCTGCTGAGGATCAACTGAAGCACGCGAACCCCGGCGGCGAAGTCCTGCTGGGGGATCAAGTCCTCCTCGAGGTCATGGGCAAGGTCCTCGGCCATGTAGAGCGCATCCTCGTCGCTCAGTTCGTTGATGTTGATCACTACCAGGTTGGGATTGCCAGACAGATAGGCGCCGCACGACCAGACCGTGCCGGCCAGCAGTTCGGCGTGGAGATGGGAGAATGCCTGTTGTTGTGGCTCAGGCTGGTTCTCTTGTTGGGGCAGAGATGGTTCGGTACCGCAGGTAGCCATCAAGACTGCGAACACGGCGAACACTGCGCCGAAGGCGAGGATGCTGCTCCGGGTCCAACGAGGCTTGTCTGTCTGGCGGTCTGATTCTGGGTCTGTGTTCGACACGGCGGGCGCTCCTGAAGATGGCCGTGTCGAGCGTGAAGGAACAGGTTAGAAGTCAGTTCTGGTGGAGAGGCTGCATAGCGAGGCCCCATTCTTGGCACGGGCTGGGTCCGTTGCCACACGAAGACTGCCCGACGGATACGCCGAGAAGGGGACACAAGACGGCCCCAGCTCTCTTGTTTCGACGTGTCCGTTCGTCTGCAATCCTCGTTTGGCGGACTCACCGTAGAGAGCAGTCCTATATGATATCAAGCAGATGGAAGTGAGGTCAGGCGATGGCCGAAATCCGCACGATGGACCTGGGCGGCCAGCAACGTCGGGTCATCGAAGTCGCCTTCGAGACCGACGAGGAAGAGTGGGCTCGATACAAGCTGCACGATGGCGGGGCTCTTCGCGTAAAGTACCCGGTGTCCAGGATCTGGATTGAGGTTGACGAGGATGGGGAGGTTGTTAAATCCCCTTTTGGTGACCCGTCGGTCTTCGTCGATGGCATGTTGCTGCTTGCTTGGGACACAACCGGAAAGGACCCCACCGATGGCTGAGAAGATCAAAGGCACAGCGCAGAGTACCCAGATCGAGGCGCCGTTCGTCCGGCAGTCAATGAGGCCTGGCGCTCCAACCAAAATCGCAGCGCCGGTCTACGTCAAGCTTGATGAGCAAGGAAACGAGATCGAGCGGCAGGGTTGATGGTAAAGGGCGCGCTGAGATATGGGCTTCAATCTCAAGGGAGCTACCAGCCTGCTTCGGCTGCTCATTGAGCTATGGGAGCACAGGAGGCATCAACGTTGCCGCCACTACGACGTCAGTGAGGTTCGTGTGAATGGCCGCCAAGCATTCGCCCTCACCCTGACCCTGCTGCCAATCGACAGGATCTCGAGCCACTGTACGCGATGCGGCCTCATTTCCACTTACGTCTGGTGGGACGGGTACCGCGAACTGGCTCTCAACCGGCAGGTAGCCGCCGTATCAGAAGTGACTGGCATGGCGTGGCGCAGATTTTCATGAATGTGGTTACTTTCGTAATATTATTCCCAGATGTATTGCCTGCGCTGGAGGTAGATCTGCGACGGATCTGGCGGCCGGCATGAGGCTCAGTCATCCGAGACACCTAGTCCTTCATATCCCTTTCCAGCACTGTGGCTGCCTCTGAATTGTGCAGGGACTTCTGTGGTTAGGAGAATGTGCAATCCTTCTGTCGATATCGACATACAGGGAATAGTAGTCAAGCTGCTGGCTTGTGTCCCACCACAGGCTGCGATTGTTGTTCAGCAGTCGGATCGCTGTTCCAGACTTGGAAATGTATCCGCGCCACTCCAGAAGGCCATCCTCCGCGATCCAACGAACGGCAGCAACGGAGAGGGCTAATCTTGGCTTTGTGTTCAGAGTTTGCCGTAATGACTCTTGAGCTTGCCTCGACAGATAGTCAAGCACTCTATCTACTCGCTGCAGTTCCGTGGTTGTGTCCGTATCCCATCCTTTGCATTCCGATGGGTGTTCCCGGCGGGTTGGTGAGTCCTTGTATCCGCAGCACAGATTCTCTCGCAGGAATTCTTCGTTGACCCGAGTCCAGTAGGCCATGACTCAGCTACCTCTCAGCGCGTGTGATGGACGGTAGCTGATCACTAGGTGGTCGGACAAGGTCAGAGACAGGGATCTCGTGGGCCTTTTCCGCTCCCGCTGGGGCCGTCACTCATCGGTCTGGCGGAGCCTGACGCGGAGATAGTTCATGTCTCGGTTGCCTTTGGTTCGATTACACCAGCCGCAGAGGAGCTGGAGGTTGCTGTCGGTGTGACGGCCGCCCCTTGAACGGGGGGTGATGTGGTCGATTTCGAGGTTCCGCATTCGCATTGGGTCGCCGCAGCCAACGCATTTGCCCTTCTGAGACCGGTAGAGAGACTCGCGAATGTCAGGACTGACCTCGTCAGGTGGTTGGTCGGTACGAGCCGGCACGTCGGTTCGGTGGTGGCCGCCGAACAGCCCGACGCCGGAAGTAGCCACCATACGCTGGTTTACCAGTTCCCATGCGACGTCAGAAATGTCAATACCGATCCAGCGGCGATTGAGTTTCTCTGCCGCGATGCACGCGGTGGCGCACCCGCAGAACGGGTCCAACACGACATCACCCTCGTTGGATGAAGCGGCGATAATGCGCTCGATCAGGGCGAGTGGCTTCTGTGTTGGATAATCGACTCGCTCTCTGTTCTGAGGACCACCCAGGATGCGGATGTCATCCCACCAATCGCGCAACGGCGGTCCCACGCCCGTGTAATAGGACTCGCGCATTCCCTCAGGGATCTTGCCGTCGACCACCGCTTGCCGGTATTTCTCCTCGTCGAAGATCGTTACCATGTTGCGGCTGTGATTGGCATTGTAACCACGCCTCATGGCGCTCTGGTAGGTCGCCATAGGGCCTTCGGTGAAATCGCCGCGTTGGACATTGAAGGTGTTTCCGGCGCTGCGTGCATAGAACAACAGCACATCGTGCTTGGCTTGCCACTTGTTGGCCTTCGAGGGCATTCCGCGATAGCCCCAGATCACCTCGTTACGGAACGACTGCTTGCCGAAGATCGCATCGAGCAGCGACTTGAGGTAGTGGCTTACCGTTGGATCGCAGTGCAGATAGAGCGAGCCTGTCGACTTCAGCACACGGTGCATTTCCAACAGGCGAACGCACATGAACGTGAGGTAGGCCTGCATCGACTCTCCGTAGGCGCGTCCAGCGGCCGTGATTATGGCCCAGACTGCGGGATCGGAGGCTTCGATCTGGGTGACCCACTCTTCCTTCATGTCGTCAAGCGTCCAGACATCGTCGAAGACGGCACCGGCGGCGCTGGAATCGAGTGGAGCTTGCCACTGCTTACCGCTGTTGAATGGAGGATCGAGGTAGATCAGGTCAATGCACTCGCTGTTGATCCCCCGCAGGACGTCTAGATTGTCGCGAGTGAAGATCGTGCGGTTATCGACGTTGAGTTCGGGCATCTCAATCTCCTCGGTTCGTGCCGTTCATTAGCATCACCTCAGTTCTCCATTGGTTTCTCCAAAAGGCTGGCTAGAAGCGCGTCAGGAAACCCCGCCGTTGGATCGCAATCAGCGCGACCGCGATAGTCACCGCGTCCCGCCCCTGTTCGACGTCATGGACGACGCGCCGGTCTGAGTTTCCGTGACGGTGATGAGCGCGCCAAATCGAATCGGCGACGCCATGCACCAGTTGAAGGCCCGCATCTTCGAACTCCGGATGGGGCTTACCCGTCAACGGCCTGGTTCGCTGGAGCCTCGATGAGAAGCGCCCTTGCTGGGAGGCTATGTCACCCAGAACTGTGCCGAGTGTCGCCGTTTCGTTGTCGGGTGATACGTCCTTTCTCAAAGCAGCTTCTAGAGCCTTTACAGTCTCGTCATAGGCCTTCTGCCCATCAGCCTTGCTGCCCCAAGCAGCAGCCCATGCAGTCCTCAGGTGTCGACTGGCAGAGTCACCTGGTTCCGTTGCCTCCTCGAATAGATTTTGCTCGGGCACACTCACTCGCAGAGACAATCCTGGTAACTCTCTATCCACCTTCCACGCTGAACCGCCACGCTCCAGAAGTGTGTCGAGGGTCTGAAACGACTGTTCAATTCCCCCTCCTTGAGATCCAACGAATCCCTCGTTGCCGAATTCGGTGACGAGTTCCTGTTCACTTCGAATTATCCAATCGACCAAATCGATTAGGAGGTCGGGACTCTCCTGCACCGCACCGCGAAGGTCATCGATATCGCGGCATGTCAACCGCAGTTCGACGCAGATTTGTGTCCCCCTCCCAGCAGACCCATCCGCGCCAATCCCAAAAGAGTCGACTCCATTATTGAGACACCACTCGAAGAGTGGCTCAAGGAGGTGAGGGCAAATCTCAAGATCAAGTCCAGACGGTTCGGCTTCTACCATGCCGATCTTGACCCGTGGAGGATCCTGGCGTCTGACTCGAGTACCCAGACTTATTGGGTCGACGACATCTCGTCCCCTAGCCATCTCCTCGCTTCCTTGTCTGCGAAGGTGGCGAAGGGGTTTCGCCCACATACTCAGGTTTCGCCGCAAAGACCATGACATGGGCAATCGCTCTCTTCGGTCAACCAAGACTCAGAAACTTAGGTGTTGCACGACAGTTCCCGGACGGCATTGGTGCGCTGCTCTTCGAGCCACAGTCCCTCTACTTCAATCGTCATGACGGCATTATATGGGCGCCAACAGACCTCTCTTCCTTCGGCCTGTCTCCCCCCGCTCCGCGGTGACAGAGGGTAGTCCTCGTGTATTCCGACTCCAACGCTGGCGGGAGTTGGGCATGGTTTTCCGACGATCGACACTGGAGGGGCTCTGATCCCTCTGCTTGACCCCGTGACCGATGTTGAGGAAGAGCTTCGCTCTCAGTTGCTCGTCTCGACCGTTGAAATGGTGGTTGGTCGGGCTGGGGATCGTCACTCAGGCCGGCGATGTTTGGTCTGGCCTGCTGTGTGATCGAGATGATCGCGACAGCCAACGCACGCTACGACCCGACACGCCTTGGTGTCGAACTTTTACGCGTCTAGCCACGGCAGGCCGAACTGATGATCGTTTCCGGCACTGTTACCTGGTAGATGGCGCCTCCGGTCCGGCGGATCTACTTGCTGAGTTCATTGTCGATGTTCAGTGACTTTGATAGGGGCTAACTGTTTAGCGATTTTGTCACTCCTATGGAGGACGTGACATTGAACCGGCGAGACCAGACGAGGCTCAGATTGCTGAACAGCGTGATATCAGAGGAGGTTTCGGTCGCCGAAGCGACGCAGCTGATGGCGTTCAGCGAACGACAGGTTCGACGCATGCTTGCGGCCTACCGGCGTGACGGCGCCCGTGCATTAGCTCACGGCAACCGCGATCGTCGCCAGAGCAACGCGCTGCCCGAAGGTCTGGAGTCGCACGTCGTGCGGCTCGCGGCAGAGCACTACCCCGGCGCCAATTACTCGCACCTGACCGAGCTGGTGGAGGAGCGGAAAGGGCTCCGGCTGAGCCGCTAGACCGTGCGGCGGGTGCTGCTGCGGGCCGGACTCGCTAGCCCCCGTCGGCGTCGCCTGCCGCGTCACCGGATCCGACGCGAACGGATGCCGCAGGCCGGGATACTGCTGCAACTCCACGATAGCCACCACGCCTGGCAAGAAGAACGGGGACCGCGCTTCGTGCTATTGCTGACCGCGGACGATGCGACCGGCAGGGTCTCGGTCGCGCGGTTCCGTCCAACCGAAGACGCGCGCGGCTACTTCCAGCTCATGGAGCAAGTGATCGGCCGGTTCAGGCTGCGGCTCGCGCTCTACACAGATCGCCACGCCGTCTTCCGGCCGGTAGGTAAATGGTGTGAACTGTCTTGCGCGACGACCCAGTTCGCGCGGGAGATGCGGGAGCTGGGCATCATTCAGATCTTCGCCCGCTAACCGCAGGCCAAAGGCCGTGTTGAGCGTATCGCTGGCACGTTCCAAGACCGACTTGTGACCGAGCTGCGCCTCATGGGCGCGTCCCCGACCAGCGAAGCGCAAACGCTCCTGTACCAGTTCCTGCCGCACTTCAACGCACGCTTCGCCGCAACGGAGGATTGCCGACGATGCACTCCGCTTCCGGCCAGGCGGCAGGGACGGGGTTGCCTTCTTCGTCGTAGGCGAGGATGGCGTCACGGAGTTCGATGTTGTCGAGCGGTTGGAGGACGGGGTCGCGGGGGAAGCCGTAGCCGTGGTCGAGCATCCACTGGATGTGTCCGATCCAGATGGCGACGCCGGCGAGCTCCTTGGCGTAGGGGTTGATCTCGATGCCGAGCACGTTGTGGGGGTCGACGCGGGGGAACTCGCCGGTGATGCGCAGGCGCTCGGCGCCCCAGCGGATGGCCTGCTGCTCGAGGTCCTTGAGCAGTCGGAGGGTGACGTAGAGGAAGTTGCCGGAGCCGCAGGCGGGGTCGAGCACGCGCACGTGGCGGAGGCGATCGAGAAAGCCGCGCCATTCGGCCTCGGCGTTGGTCTCCCATTTGGGCAGGTTGGCGCGGCGCAGGCCCTCGCGGGTGAGCGGGCTGGGCTCGCGGTCCTTCATCAACCCGTTGACGCGTTCCTGCATGGCGGCGAACACGCGGCGCAGCGGGGTCATCACGACGGGGTCGACGACCATGAGGATCTTCTCGCGGTCGGTGTAGTGCGCGCCGAGCTGACCGCGCTTGGCCGGGTCGAGACCGCGCTCGAAGAGGGTTCCGAGGATGGCGGGCTCGACCTGGGACCAGTCGAGGTTGGAGGCTTCGGCGACGGTGCGCAGTTCGTCGCGGGTGAAGCTGAGGGCGGAGTCGACGTCGAAGAGTCCGCCGTTGAACCATTCGATCCGCTGCGTGCCGAAGAACCGTCCTGCTTCTCGGTCCGACATCAGCCGAAACAGATCGGCGAGTCCGTTGGTGAACTCTTCCGGCTCGTCCTAGCGGGAGTCGATCAGATCAGTCATCAGCCTGCGCGGCAGTAGTCCGACATCCTCGGCGAACAGGCAGAACAGGACGCGGTTGAGGAAGTGGGCAACCGCCTTGGGTTCGTGTCCGCGATCCTGCATGGAGCGGGCGAGGTCGGCAAATCGCGAGGCGGCGGCCTGGGTGACTTCGTCGGGAGTCTGGCGCGGCCGCAGCTTGACCGGCTCGATCATCACCGCGCGCAAGATGTCCAGCGCATCCCTCGTTGGGTCGCCGCCGGCTGCCAAGTCGTCGAGGGTGATTTCCTAGACCGCTGGGCCTGTGTTGGTGAAGTTGGTGTGGACCTGGATGCGGTACATGTCGCTGACGAAGATGGCGGGCGGGTTCTCGAGGTCTCCGCGGTAGTCGAGCAGTTGTCGATAGGCGGCGGCCAGGTCGGCGCGGTCGCCCTTGTATTCCCAGCCGTAGTGTCCGCACTTCCAGACGTCGGCCCAGCCTTGACCACCCGTGCTGAGTCGCTTAGCGCTGGCCTCGAAGGTGTATGACTCGCCTAAAGGATCCGCTTCGGCCGGTTTCGGTAGGCCGAATAACTCGCACAAGTCCAGGAAGTGCTGCTGGGAGGAGGCGCGCTCACGCCGGGCGTTGTCCCGCCACTTGGTGGCGAAGTCGGCAGCAGGAAGTCTCTGGAGATTCATAGCCAATGAACCGATACCAGAGTCGCGTTGCGGGTCTCAGTCGCCACGAATGCGGCGCAGCTCCGCCTCCAGTTCGCGGACACGCCGCTGAGATTCGACGCGCGCCGCACGCTCTGCGTCTGCCCGAGCGCGCTCATCTGCAAAGGTCGCGATGTGTCGACCGCTGATCGGGTCGTGCCAGCCGAGCCGTCCGGCCTGCCAGCGGAGGTTGAGGCCGAGCGCTTCGCTGTAGCCCTCTAGGCCGCCGTTGTCGAGCGTCTCGACGGGGATCGGCTCATAGCGCCCGGCAACCAGACGATCGCCCCCTAAGCGCGCCCCGTGAAACTCGCCGGTCTCGTCGAATCGCCAATACTCGCGGATCCCGAAGAATTCGTAGTCGTCGCGCTTGGAGCCGACATCGGTCGGGCCCGTGCTGGCCGAAGCGATCTCAAGCACGAAGTCGGGTGGTTTGCCTTGTTCTGAGATCACATAGCCGTTACTTGAGCGGTAGGACTCGGGATCGACATCGAAGGCGATCAGCAGGTCGGGATAGCGTGCCCGTTCCCGGAAGCTGGTCAGGTCTTGCACGATCCAGCGATCAGCCGTAACCAATAGCGTCTTCGGGTCAGCCCCCTGGTCGATCAGGTGTTGAGACAGGTGGTGCGCGTTGCCCGGTTGGTGCAGATGGTCGTAAGCGGTCACTTCATCGGGCTCCCGCATCGGAATATCGGGCAGCCGCAATCGGCGATAGCCTTCGGTCTGCTTGGCGGTCGTCATGGGTGTCCTCTGCTTGGCATGGTACCGCAGTCAAGCACGGCGGTCTCCGGTTTGGCCGCGCTCGTGTTGCTTCGTCGCCCGCCGCCTGGTCGGTACCCTGAGCACTGACTCCCGGGCGCCGATGCCGGAATGCGCGGACGATCGTCGGCACAGCTAATGGGGTAGTCGCCCACAAGCGCACCTAGGATCCGTGCCTCATCCTCTACAGGGCGACCTCCCAAGAGAAAGTTCGCAGTTCAGTACACGACGGTCCACTTTTTCGGACCGTCACGTACTGAACTGCGAACTGAGTCGCGTGACTGGGCGTTGACCGTGAAGCGGTTCGGGCCGAGGGCCGGACCTTCCTCTGGACGCCGAAAGCGCAACACTTCAGCCTGAGGTCGCCGGGGCACGAGTCCAGGCATAGCCGGAAGGACGGAAAATCACGGCTGGCCTCTTCCAACTACAGCCGAAGAACTCGAAGCATCGCCGCATTGAATATCCCGCCGTCCGGTTCGCGGTCAGAGTCTTCTTCCTGTTCATCCATGACCGCTGTCCTGGCTATCGACACCCTAGAAGCATCGACTCTTTCCGTGCTAAACACGGTTGCCTGGTGTTGGTCCCTGAGGCGAGCAGCGGAATAATCGACCAGTTGGGAGCGAGGTTGAGACCGAAGCCGTCACGTCTGGCTGTCCATCGATCAAAGGTGTGTTTGATGTGGTGGTCAACTGTTGCACACCCAGGTGACCACCTATCTTCCAATTTGCACATTGACAGAAGGGACAAGCACGATGCTGGATCGGCAGCAAGCGGTACAAGCGCTGGGAGAGTTGTTGGCCGCATATTGGTGCCTTGAAGGCTTGGGCGGCGCGGCTCTTCGCGCCCGACGTGGGCTCGAAATGGACCAAGATCGGGATGCCCTGATGGACTGGGATGCGGACGAGCTTGCTGCCGAGCGGCGCGAAGCTCAGACGCAACTGACCAGCTTGCTCGACGACGACGTGAGGTCTGGGCTCGCAGACCTGCTGTTCCGCGTGTCGGCCGTGACTGGCCTGTCCCCTGACGAGACGCAAGTGCAGCAACGACTTGTGAATGACTACGGCCTTGGTGATGTCCTGCGAGTGCGGCCATTGTTGCGCGAAGTGGCCGGCCTGCTGAGGCCACGCAGTATCACCTTCTTGCTTCGTGGGCTGAGGGCCGTGGATGAAGCTGATCACATCTGGCGGCCTTACGATCACTGGAACACGGCGCTGTCCGAGACTGTCTTCAACAAGGAACACTCTGGCCGGTCGGTCTACCTCGATATCGAGCCAGAAATACTTCGGCGGGCGGCTGAGGCGATTTGGCCACCCCTTCACGACGCCGACGATGTCGTGGAGACAGGCCTTCGCCGCACTGTACGTCGCACTTGTGTCGGTCGACATTTCAATGCGCAGCCGAGTCGCAGCAAGGCAGGGAAGGAGAACATCGGCTTCGACACCCACGCTGAGCGAGTGGTCATTTGGCACGGCGAACGTCATGTGGACAACTCTGCATCGGACATACCGCCGCCTTCCATTGCGCTGTTAGCAGCGTGCTCACTCGCCGCAGAACGGATGCGCACAGACAGCGACAAGGCGGCCACTAACTACTACGGTCGTCTCGCAGAAGTGCTTGACCTCACCGAGGAGCGCGCGTCCCACTTGGGAGGCAAGTACCGCGAGCACGCATTGTTGCTCTGGGAGAGCCTGAACGTCTGGTTGCGAGACCTCCATGGTCAGCGGGGATTGCCGACGGCTGTGTCGTTCGGGCACCAGCGATTCGTCAGTTTGCCAATCTCGCAAGCACTGATCCGCGCACAAGAGCGCGATCGCTTGTCTGAATTCTTTGCGCGCTACCAGTTCAATCCCGGTCAGCAAGTGGCCAGAGACGACATGGAGGGGATGCTCGGCCACTGGATTCCCAGTTCGGGCGCGTCAGGATTGCGAGATGTGTGGGGACGTGGCCCGGAAATGCGCCGTCGGATCGCCGACGTTGTCTGCACGGAGCTTGAGCACTGGACAGGTGAAGTATCGGTAGCGGCGTTCACGGGACGGCAGCAGCGATCGCTTCTCGTGGCTGCGACCTGGTACGAGGAACCAGAAGCGGAGTTTGCAGCGTTTCTCTGCGTGCGCTCTTCAGAGTCGGAAAGCCTCAGCGGTGAGTACCGGACTGACAGTGGTAAGGACGTACGAGTCCAACGTGACCCTGATGGCTTGCTGACCCTGAGCTCCGGCGAGGGCGACCCGCTGCGCGAGCGGGCGCTAGTCGAGGCGGCTCTCAAGGGCGGGTTGCATCTCGAACACAAGACACTCGATGTCACGCTCTCACTCGCCCAGCAGCAAGTCATCGTGTTGCTCTTCGACCAACTGCGTCAGGTCTACATCCAGTCAGCGCATGTGGAGCTTGGGCGCGAGATGCTCCTATTGGTGGATGACGCTCTGACAGGCCAAGTGAGACTAGCTCTTGAAGAGTCGGCCGAGGATGGTTTCAGCGTGGCGGCGCCAGAGGTTCACAGTCTGTCAGCACGATGGACGCTGTTCAGCAACGTGCGACTGAATTCGTTGCCGTCTGTCGCGGGCGAAGACCTTCAATCGCTGCGACCGCTATCACGGACCCAAGTAGAGCTCGAAGGCGGCGTTCAACTGACAGATGGACGTTGGCATTCCCAGGCGCCGCCGTCGATCATTGCCGTTGATGGGCACAGCCGATCATTCAATGTGACGCTGCACAGTCAGTCCAACCTGGATGAGAAACCGCGTGATCTCGGCACGCACGCTGGACAGGCCAGTATTGCGTTGGCTAGTCGTGAGCTTGCCGACGGCGACTACCGCATCGTTCTAACTGAGGAAGGCGGGGCCGAGATCACGTCACGCGCGCTCAAGTTGCGTTCAGGCAGTTCGGCGCACCTCGATCCTCCACAGTCATCGAGCGAGGATCTGGCACACCCGGCGACTCCCACGTTTTCACCCCGATCGGCCCTTTCAGCAGGTCAGGTGTGCGAATCAACAGGCGACACACTGCAAGGCGCAGTGTTTGATCATCGTTCAGGCCTTCGGGCAGTGCCCGAGACGAGGCTGCGACCAGCGATGGGAGGCATGGAACCGTTTGAGTCCATCGAGTCTTGGTTGACGCGCGTGGCTGGCGAAGCAACAGATGCCGGTCTGCGAGAAGTTCAAAGTCTGCTGCGTCGGGGGCTGGTAGAACACCGGCAGGGCAAACTTGTCCTCACGGAAGCGGGCAAACGGGACATTGCATCGCGGAACACGGGCAGGAACCGGAAAGATCGTCCAAGTCTGAGTTCGTCGAGGTCTCGAACCCTGAATGTCGATCTCGACCTCATCCTTGACGCACTCTCCGTGATCGGTGCGGGATCCTGGAACGCGTTCCGTCGACTGATCGACCACTCAGATGAGGAGCGCTACAAACCACACGAGGCGCTGCGGACGCTGCGTGCGCTGGGTTACCTGGATGTCGAGGTTAACCATCGGAGCGCAGCGCCTCAGCAGTGGTCGTTGTCGCCGCCTGCATTGCTGGTACTGGCCACGAGAACAAGCGCAGTGTTCACTGGCCGGAGGCCCCCAGAGCTAGTCGAACGGCTCATTGAAGCAGCCAGTGCTGAGGCCGCCGATGTGGTCCAGTCGGAGGCCGATGGTCGCCCCGCTCGAATCCAGCTCGATGCTGAACATTCCGGAGTGCTTCAGAACATCGCGAATGCTGTGGGGATTCCGCTGATCTTCGACCTGCCGCGCCGAATTCTCGAACGGATGCCGACGATCCATGAGATCCTGGTAGCCCAGCCGGAGTTGTTCGTCCCCGACGAATGCACATTCGGGCGGTTCGACCGCGCCTCCAACAGTTGGCGCAGAACCGATGCCTCAGACGGGCGCCTCGCAGGCGGTTATCAGATTCGATTCCCCACGGGAGAACAACGCAACGCCGTTTGGACTGACGGCATCTGGCGAGAGTGCGGCAGTGCCACGGCCAAATATGCCGGTGCAGCCGCAGTCGGTGAGCACATCATGGCGTACGACGAAGAACGGCAAGAGTTGACGTGTCTGTTGGGCGCCAGGCCACCAGGGCTCTTTGAGCGAGCGCTGATTCTGTGCAGCGGAGAGCTTCCACAGACGCCCGGAGATCATCGATGCATCTATGGCAATGTGCCCGACAACGTACACCGTTGGATCGCTGCGAAACTCGGGCCGGCTGGATGGAGGCGATGACGTGACGGAAATGATTGCCCAGCCGAAGTTTGTCTACCAGCGTCTACGGGAGGCGTATCTCCGCTATTACGACACAGCGTTCTGGGTGCGCAATCGGTCAATCCGTGCTGAGCGCCGGCGTCTGCTCGAGGCCGAGAGGGCCATCTTTCAAGAGCCGCTGCTTGAGCCGACCTTGCCGTTCCGCTTGGGAGCGTCAATTGCTGAGGTGTGCGACGCGATCGGGCTCAGTAGAGCCATCGCGGAAACGCTCAAGCGCATGTTCTTTCTGGATCGGCAACCTGATGACTCGTCGTTCCCCCTTTACGAGCACCAGGCGCGGGCGTTTGAGATATCCGCTGGCGGAGCATCCGTGACCAATCCCGTCGTCACTGCGGGCACCGGCTCGGGCAAGACAGAGGCATTTCTGCTGCCTATCTTTGCGCGATTACTCCGCGAGGCGGAGGGCAATGACGTATGGACGCAAGAGACGTCGCATCGGTGGTGGGACTGTGGCGAAGCAGAGCCGTGGCGGCCGGTGCGATCGGAAGATGCGAGCCGCACCGCGGCCGTGCGGGCCCTGATTCTGTATCCGACGAACGCCCTGGTCGAGGATCAGATCACCAGATTGCGACGCGCTGTTTGGGCCGCGCGCGGCGAGGATAAACGCGGTCCGCAGTTTTACTTCGGCCGCTACACGGGCGAGACCATTGGCGGTGCTCGTACTGCTCGCCCTTCGTCGTTGAAGGAACAAGTCGCCAAGCAAGCAGCGCGGGAACTCCAGGAGATGGCCCGAGACGCGCTCCAACTACGCCAGACAGGAATCGACCTGGAAGTCCGCGCCCAGTTCCCCGATCCATCGCGCGGGGAGTTGGTCACGCGATGGGACATGATCGCCACGCCACCGGACATCTTGGTCTCCAACTTCTCGATGTTGAACGTGATGTTGATGCGAAGTCTGGAGGAGCCGATCTGGGAGCAGACCCGGCAGTGGCTTGCTGACGATCCGTCGCACGCGTTCACGCTGGTGATCGATGAACTGCACCAGCAGCGCGGCACGGCTGGGAGCGAGGTCGCACTGCTATTGCGCAACTTGCTGCAGCGCCTGGGACTGGAACCGGATTCGCCTCAATTGCGCTGCATCGGTACGAGCGCGTCGCTCGATGATGACCCTGCGTCCTCGGCGGAGTACATCGAACAGGTCTTTGGCGTTGACCGAGTGCGTTTCGAGGTGATCCCAGGAGTCCAGCAGGAGCTTGATCGCAATAGCCCGCGCCTGGATCGCAGGCGCTACGAGTTGCTCGCCGATCTCGAACGCGCCGAGCATGTCTCCTCGGAGGAGGCTGAGCAGCTGGCAGCGGCAATCGCGGCGGTCTGCGGATCACCAGTGAAGGCCAAGCGACTGAGCGACATCGAACAAGCGCTGTTCGGTTCGCGCGACCCCGACTCGGCGGCGATGGACGGTGTTCTCTCAGTCCTTGCCGCTCGACCGACCGCAGCGGGCGGTATCGGCATCCGGGCGCACATGTTCATCCGCAACGTGGTCGGCATGTGGGCCTGCAGCAATCCTGCGTGCTCGGCAGTTGACGCTGAGTTCCAAGACCCTGAGCGTCGGATTGGCAAACTGTACCTCCGGCCGCGGCCGTCCTGTGCTTGCGGAGGGCGAGTGCTGGAGCTACTGCGCTGCGACCAATGCGGTGAAGAATCGCTGGGCGGGGTCGTAGTCGAGCAGGGCGGAAACGGTACCTACTACCTGGCGACCGACGAGCCTGAGTTCCCATCTCGGCTGCACCCACTCGTACAACAACGCCGCTATCGGAGCTACATGTGGTATCGGCCGTTTCTGCCTGAGACAGAGCTCAAGTCATGGAAGCACGGTGGCGTCGAGCTAGCATTCATGCCGGCGCGGTTGGATCCTGAACTGGGGCTGTTGCGTCGGGCGGACAGACGCCGGACAGACGGGGTGATGTTGAGCGTTGGTGCAGACCCTGAGGGACGGCCGATCCCAGCTCTGCCTGAACAATGTCCGGGTTGCAGCGCCTCGAGGCGGAATCCAAAGCTGAACGTCTTCTTTCGCGGAGTGGTGAACAGTCCCATCCGTGCGATGCGGACTGGCTTTGCACGTGTCACCCAAGTCGCGCTCGATGCGCTGGTGCGAGAACTGGAGAGAGATGGTGAACGGCAAACGATTGTATTTTCCGACAGCCGTCAGGACGCTGCGGTCGCAGCCGCAGGGATCGAACTGAGTCACTTCCGCGACCTGATTCGCCACTTCGGTGACAAGCTTCCGTCTCAGCAACGTTCGCTTGCCGATCTCATGCGTGCCGCGGCCAATGGTGAGACGTTGGCGGACGACGAGCAGCTGCAGCTGAAGGAAGGGATGACCAATCATCCACGAGTGTGGGGCGCGTACGAGTTTGGCCAGGAGTCTCCGCAAGGAAAAGAGGTCATTCGAGAGTTCGAGGAGTCGCAGGCTGCGCTGGATCGGCGGTTGCCATGGAATGAACTGCTGCGCCGTCTGGAACGCCACTTGGTCGGATTGGGAGTCAATCCAGGCGGACCCAGGCCAACGTTTGCTGCTTGGGGTCCAGGTGGAGAGGATGGCTGGTGGACTGCGTATCCGCCTCCCTCGTCCGTGCCCGGCGCCTGGAGGCCGCGCGGCAAAGATTCAGCGCAGGAGGAGCAGCGTCAGCGTGTGCGAGATTTCAGCCTGTCGCGCTCACTCTTCGAGGCGGCCTTCGATTTCACTGGACGAGACTTTGAGTCGATTGCGCTGGGCTGGGTCGAACCGATCGATCTTGATCCAATACCCCAGCTCCAACTCGCCGGCGACGCTGGCGGAGAGGTGATCCGCAGCGCCATCCGGATCCTTGGTCGGCAGGGTCACTATCGCGGTGCGACCTATTTCTACGGCGTTGACTCCATGCCTAGGCCGCTGCGAGATTACCTCGCAGCGGTTGCGGAGCTGCACCGCCGCGACGCTGAAACACTGCTTGATGGGGTTGAGCGAGTCCTGCGGGACACTGGAGTGATTAACGATCAGTGGGAGCTCGACGCTAGCGCAATCCAGATGCTGCGCTGGAATGAGCAGGACAGCAGCCCGATGCGCTGCCTACGTTGTTCGCAATTGCATCTGCATGGGTCGGCTGGCATTTGCACGGGTCGGAAATGCAACAGCGACCAGCTTGCAGAAGACACCGAAATCAAATCGTCGCGAGGTACGGAGTGGGCGGGCGATTACTACGAGTGGCTTGCTACGGAGTCAGCGTTCCGGCTACGTGTGGAGGAGTTGACCGGTCAGACCAAACCGCTGGCCGAGCAACGTCGACGGCAGCGATACTTCAAGGCCGCCTTCCTGCCCGAGGAAGAGCATTCCTTGAGCCACGGCATCGATGTGCTCAGCGTCACCACGACGATGGAGGTGGGCGTCGATATCGGCAGCCTGCGCTCGGTCGTGATGGCGAACATGCCTCCGCAGCGGTTCAACTATCAGCAGCGTGTCGGGCGTGCTGGTCGACAGGGTCAACCGTTCTCGTACGCCCTGACTGTGTGCCGCGATCAGACACATGATGACTTCTACTTCAACCATCCTGATCGAATCACCTCGGATCCACCGGCGCCTCCGTATCTGGACCTCCAGTCCACACGAATAGTGCGTCGCGTCGTCAATGCGGAAGCACTGCGTCGGGCATTCAACTCTTTGTCCAAGTCGTTTGACGGCGGGCGCAACGTACATGGGGGATTTGGCGCAACTGAGGACTGGCCCAAATGGCGCGAACGGATCCACCGTCTTCTGAGCGATGTAATCGACAACGAGGCGATAGTGGGGCGGCTGTGCCAGTACACCGGTCTCGATCCGAGCGACCAGACACAGCTTGTCTCGCTGGTGCGCGAGCGCCTAGTCGAGGAGATCGATGAAGCCGTTGCGAACCCGTCCTATCGACATGAAGACCTGAGTGAACTGCTTGCCAATGCCGGCTTGTTGCCGATGTTTGGATTTCCTACTCGTGTGCGGTCGCTGTATTCGAGAGTGCCAAAGAGCGCTCGCGAAATCGAAAGAGCCCAGGTGGCGGATCGGGACATCGAGGTCGCGGTCTCCAGCTTTGCGCCCGGATCTGAGGTGATCAAGGACAAGCACAAGCACACGGTGGTCGGCTTCGGACATTGGACGCGTAAGGGCAACCGTGCTGAACCGTCGTCCGAACCGCTGGGTCCGCGGCACACGCTGTTGAGCTGTGCCTTGTGCGGAGCGGTTCAAGAACACACAGAAGGCGGCCCGCATCGGTGTCTGGTATGTGAGGAGGCAGTCGAGCCGATCACGATGTACGAACCGCAGGGATTCGTGACGGACTTTCGGCCTGCGGACTTCGACGATCGCGTCGAGCACGGGCCGTCAGCCAAGTGGCCAAGGCTGGGCGTAACGCCGGCTGGGCGTCGTGAAGGCGAAACCAGCACTCTGAGATATGGAGTCTTCGATGCAGCAGACGTCTACACGATCAACGACAATCACGGTCGCATGTTCCCGCTACGTCGGGACGGGTCAATCTGGATTGCGTGTGACCCCAGCCTTTACGATGAGCCGCCGCGTGACCTAAGACTGAACCTCGGCGATGCAGAAGAGTCAGCTGCAATCGGCTCGATTCGACGTACCGACGCGCTCACACTGCTGCTGACAGAACTCGATTTGCCAGGAGGCATCGGGCCGATTGCAACTCCAGTGGGTTCCAATGCTCCGCTGCAGCCGGGACTGGCGGCGTTGTTGTCTTACGCTGCGCTGCTCAGAGTCACGGCGGCTCAGCAAATCCTTGATGTGCGAATGGAAGAGCTCAATGTCGGCCTGCAACCAACCCCCTGGGATGGCCGTCTGACGCAGCGCATCTTCTTCGCCGATGACTTGGCCAACGGCGCCGGCTATGCGACATATCTCGGACGGTCTGACGTGCTGCCGCGATTGCTCCGTGAGGCGGCCGCCCTGGGTCGCGAGTTCGCCCGCGGGTCTCATGCAGAAGATTGCAGAGGCTCTTGCCCAGATTGTCTGCGCAGCTACGACAATCGGTGGCTGCATTCAGCCTTGAACTGGCGTCTGGCACTGGACGTGGCCGAACTAGCACTTGGCAATCCGCTCGACGAACGCCGCTGGCTCGACGACGCAGCCGTTTCGGTGAGGCAAATGACAGCGTCTTCAAGACTGAACTGCGAAGCTGCCGCAGGACTGCCAGCGCTTCGCAGCAGCGGAAGCGGGCGCTGGGCAATCCTTTGTCATCCGCTGTGGCCAACGGAACAAGCCTCGTGGATCAAGGAGCAGAAAGAAGCGGTTGCCCATGCGAGACACAACCAGGCCACGGATGTCCAGACAGTCGATCTGTTTTCGTTCGAGCGTCGTCCTGGGTCTGTCATGAGTTGGCTGAACGGCAAAGGATGATCTCGCCACTCCTAGAGAGGCACGTCCCATTCAAAAGTTCGCAGTTCGGTACACGACGGTCCACCAAACTGGACAAAATCAAGAACCTTCGAGTTGACGTTCGCGTTGGAGATCTGAGGCCGGGCCCACCAACCGGCTTACCGCGCGACCAATCCGGCGTTCGACTTGGGCACGTTCCTTGCCTTCCGTCAGCCGCGCACAGTCATTCGGGATAACACCGTGAAGCACCGCTGCCGCACGCTGCAGCTCCTGCCCGGCCCCGAGCGAACAAATCACACTGGCGCGCGAGTCGACACGGTCGAGCGACCGGAGGGCGCCCTCTCAGTCCGTCACCACGGCGAGCTGATCGCGAACCGGCTGGACCCACCGTTGGCCAGACACTGAGCCCGACCCCGTCCGAACTCGCCAGCCATCCTCACCACGAGGAACCGTCACCGACCGCGGCTCCGATGGAGAGTTGCCCTGGGCCCTGCGCTTGGACTGGACAACAGCGCAGTCGACCCCGCAGGCAGCGGTGCTGCGCCTGGTCGCGCCGTCAACGGTCGCCCACTGCGGCCACCCACGCCGCGTCAACTTGCTCGCTGGAAGGGGAGCCAACAAGCGCAGCTGCAAGAGCTCTCGATCCGGGCCACCGGTCACCTGCTAGGAATCTCGCGCATCACCGTGAGCAGCTATGATCGGTCGAACGGCGTGCCTGGACGCAGAACCTGCACTGCTTCATCCTTCCAGGAACGTCGCGACACTATCAGAGTCGCTGCTCAGTTGGGCTGACATCATCGATGATCGTCAATAGTGAACTCACTCGCGCGCCCTCATTCTTGCCGTTTCCGCACATTGTAGACATGCTTGGCTATCTCTCTCCCCTCGGCCGGTTTCTCCTGCAACTGGCGCCGCAACGACCACTGCACGACTTATCGAAGTCGGATACGCAGTATCCAATGTATATGGTCGCTCCTTAAAACAGAAGTCAGAGAGACAGTCACGCGGACCTCAACACGACTTAGCAGTCTTCGTTCAACGTGGTGGTACGTTCGGCAACAGGAATCCCAGTTCTTCGATGATTGTCGACAAAGACGGCTCCCCCACATGACTTGTAGGCTCACCTGGTTGGGGGCACCACACAAGACTGTTCTCATCCTTCACTGCAATGGAGCTGACACAGGAAAGGAAATCCCCCGGCATGTACGACGGATATGGGTTTTCGCTGTCTTCAAAGCAACAGATAACCATACTGTGCAGCATTGGACTTTGGATGGATCCGCGGGCATGGCGAATTGGCGTGCCCCGATACTGGACCAACGGGAAGAAAGCAGCGGAAATGTGAGGATTTGCGAAGTATTGCCTTAGCGTGTTGTGAATGAATGCCTTTAGAGCCCAAGTAAAGTTGCCCAACACAAACCCGCTTTCGGGCAACGACTCGGCTCCTCCGCAGATTTCCAGATATGCTTTTGTGTCGTCGTAAAGACCTTCGGACAGGAAGTTTCGCAGTTTCCGAGAGTCAATCTGATCTCTGACTGTAAGAAGTAACACAAACACCCCTGGGCCTCCCCGGTCTTGATATGCGATCTTCTGGTCGGTTAGGATTTGCCGAATTGCTTCGAACCGCCACACTTTCTTTCCTTCCCTGGTGTCGATTCGGCTTGATATCTCATCGCAGAAGTCCAGATTGTAAAGAGTGATCACTTCTTTCGGGTTGTAAGGTTGGCCGTCATAGTCTTGACGAAGTATGATTACTTCTTCCATAGGACCGAAGAATGCACGTCCCGGGATTTCCAACAGGTTCAGGTTGCGACGAAGTTCGACGATGTTTCTTCTCCCGTCAGGGTCATCCTTAGTCTGCGAAGCTCGAACTTCAAAGGCAACCACTTCCTCAATCATGTCTCGCCAAGCGTTGATGTCGAGCAAGTCAACACCCGGAAGGCCCATATAGCGAAAGCGGAAGCCATGGTCTTGATGGAGTCGCCTGAGCAGGGGCGTGTTCCATTGTTCCCTGACGATGCGCTTGGCAGAGGTATCAAACGGATTACGAACGGTCATGGGTTCTCCTCTAGGTAATCTCGGAGTTCTTTGATGACCTGAGAATACCTGTCGGCCGAAAGATGAGGTTTGAGAACGGTGTCGTCGAGGTGCTGTAGGAACCGCCGGAGATTACCTAGGTCTGCCAGACCGTATGCCTCCAAGAGTTCAACCAAATCCGCAGGGGCGTTCTCCTCACGCGCCAAATCAGCTAGGACGGGAGGTGTGGCCTCTCGTTGGACGGCCTTCACTACTTCCCGTTCAATCTTACGCCGGGTCCGGCGCTGACTACCTAGGGCTTCGCGAACAAATCGCTCTACTCCCTCCAGCATGTCTTGCGTTGTCTTTAGACCGTCGGGATCTGCTTCCTGGAGCCTCCTTCTGTGAGGCTTCAGTCTGCGCTTCATGTCAGACAATTGAGCGTTGATGGCCAAGAGGTGTTCGCGATCCCGCTGGATTGCCGCAAGTTCTTTATTGTGCCCCATCAGTTCCGTTGCAACGTCCGCCAGTACGTCCTTTGCACGATCTAGTTCTTGGAGCTTGTTGGCCCAAGAATCGACCTTACGTGTGAACTTAGGTAAGGTCTCTGCGAAGATTTGGCTACGAGTGTTGTGTTCGAAATCACTTCGTCCAGCATTAGGGATCATGTCCGGATGTGTTACTATTACTTCTCCTGTGATTCTACGGCTATAGACGGTTCTTCCGAAGTATGGTTCAAGGTAGCGCCGGTCGCCGATTGAAAAGCCGAATTTCTTGAGTAGAAGGCCACGGATAGACAAATCCTTTATTGTCTCCCTGGCATCGTTCACACACACCCATGCAAATCCAAAGTCGTGTTTGCCTTCACGAATGTCAAAGAACTCGGGTTGGTGCAGGCCTCCGTGGCGGAAAACTGAATTGGTGTAGGGACGATACAGTTGTTGCGAGTGGTCTCCAATGTTGAGTATCAAAGGAATCACTCTGTAGTCTTCTTTCTGGAAACGCTCAGCAATGAGGTGACCGAACCTGAAGTCAGGGTTGAACGGCAAGGGAACGACATTTTGGAGATAGTCAATGACTGTGTCCCAATCATTGAGTCGGCGGTATGCGTCGGGCAACAAGCCAGTCATTAGAACTTTAGATCCATGATGGGGGATGATGTCATTGCGAGTGGTCTCCACATAGACGGACTCTTCTAACAGGCGTTGAAGATATAGACTGGGCGGTTTGCCTTGTGAGCGCCGCTCTTGTTCTGCTAGAAGTTCCAGGCGGATCTGCTTGAAATCAAAGAAGATTCGGTAGGTAGTGTCTGATTTTGCCGTCTTAGTGAAAACCTCTAGGGAGTCGCATAAGTTGAAGCCGCTGTATATGCCAATGCCTCGAAAACCGATGTTCACCATCGGGTTCTTTTCTGAAATGCCCAATCGCATGGCTTTTCTAGCGTCATCTGCATTCATGCCCAAGCCGTCATCCAGGATTGATACGACGTCTGGGTCAACAGAAACTCGTACTTGGCTTGCATTGGCGTCTATGGCATTCTGAATGTATTCGCGCAAGCAGTCTAGGGTGTCACGATACAGGCCACGAGTTAAGATGGGAAGGAGGTCTCCTCCTATGTCTTCTCTCGAGAAGCGTTGGCGCGGTGGGGTTTGTGAGGCTGCGTCGTCTGATTGTTCTGTAGACATTTGTTACCTCCTGTGTGCTGGTGTGTGTGGAATGAACGCTGCGCAGTGTGAGGGCTGCGGGCAGGTGGTCGACTCCATTGTGGCGAGGATGAGGTGGAGATTGCAAGAGGCAGGGATCGATTCGGTGAGCCGGTGGTCCCTACTGTGCGTATAGGTCACGACCGCTTCGGCGTGAAGTACTGAGAAGTGACCACTTGCAGGCATATGACTTACCTCTTCAGCTGGAGTTTGATTGAGTATCTGGTGATTCGGCATTAGTTGCTGTGTGCCGCCTTAGGGTCACCGCGGCCTTTGAATTGTTTATGGTTATCCGGTCGGGATCGGTCTCTGGCGTTCCCTGGTGGTTCTTGGACGTTTTTGCCATAACCAGTTCAATCAGGTTCCTTGCAATGCCTGGCGACGGCGCGAGGGTGGCTAGGGCGCCAAACACCTTCTGGTAGATGACAACTTCCGAGGGGGAAATGTCATCCAACTGCGGCGGGACCCTCCGATGGGAGAAGCTGCTCAGTTGGCTTTCCGCATCTTCGAGCCTCTCAAGTGTGCCACTTTCGACATCTCTTTGGAGGATGCTTTCCTGAAGGTCCTGAAGTTGCTGCAATCCCTCGCGGACCAAGCGAGTCGAATCTTCCGCAGTGAGGAGACCGGAAATTGCGAGGGCATGGAGCTCCTCGACATTGGTCAATGCAGTAAGGACTTTCCTGGTACGGTTGCGAGCTGCCGACTCCCGCCTGCAAAGCGCGCTGATGTGGCGTAGCACCGGAACCAGGTGGTTTTCGAGGTTTCGCAGATGGGGACCAGGTTCAAAGTAGTCCCGCCTGGCGTTCGGAATGATCCGTGAATCTAGGATGTGCAGTTCCCCAACACACCATCGGTTGAAGCGTTCCTCTGCGAAGAGGTCGTCGAACACCGCCTCTCCACCAATTTGGATGTTTCCTACTCTGGCCCTGATACCACGTAACCTGCCGTGTCTCGGGATCGCGCCCAGATAGGATGAGTGGGCGATCCAACCGATCGCCGCCTCGCCTGTGTCGTCGACGCTTGGAATGCGGACCTCCTGGAACTCTGTAAAAGGCACCTCCGTGTTGTTCGATAGCTGGACCGCTTGTCCGTGTGGTCTCTCTACAGGAACTGAGTCTCCGTCAAGTAACACCTCCAGTGTGAGCGGAAGTTCTTCGGCAGCGAACAGTCTCTCGACTCTCTCGGTGAAAGGAAACTCAGTGCCCAAGGGGACAGGGCACACTTCGCCTATGTAATCTCTTACCGCCTCGCGATTGAGCACTAGTCCCGCGGAGTGGCGCGCGACGTCTCCCAACTCGACCTCAAAAAAATGCTCTGGATAGTCCGAACCCGGCAGCGTCTCTATATCGACGCAGTCGAGAATCGCCCGGTCTAGTTCCGATTCCGTCGAGGCCAAATCGGGGAGCCTTTCGCTATGCCAGGTGATTCGAGTGACTGATTGTTCCGCGCAGGCGCGCGTTGAGAAAGAGACTGTCTTTGCATAGGCAAGGCCAGCCAGTCGGCCTACACCTCTGAAGCCCCTGTCTGCTCCGATTCTCTTGGAGCTACGTCCAATGGGCAGCAATCGTTCCAGCGCTTCCTTTCGAGACATTCCGGGGCCGTCGTCCCGAATTCTGACTCGGCGCCCAGAAACGTCAATAGTGATTGTTACCCTTGCCGTTGCGACGAGTTCGCGCGCCGCAATCGCGTCGGCCGCATTTTGTAGGTACTCCCGGTACATCGATAGCGGGTCGCTATACATCCCGGTTGTCACAAGCCCAAGCAACCCAGCGCCTGAGAGCACGGGTGTTTCCTGAATGTCCAGTGAGTCAGGCATATTCGCACGCCCTCACACGACCTGTGTGCCCTTTAGCGCGATCGCTTCATCGTGGTCGAACAGGCCGGCGTCTTCAACTACCTCGTCCTCATCTAGGTAGTCGCCGCTTGCAGTCATCTCCAACATAAGCCGACGACCGTTTGTCTGCGCGTCCTCACTGGTGTCAAGACCGTGGAACATCATCAGACGTCGGAGGTGCCGATCGATCGTCTTGTCAGTTGCCAAGTCCCGGAAGTATCTTGAACCCATGCCGCTCCTGTTGGACGGATTCGATAGAAGATGAACGAATTCCGCCTCCTGGGGTAGTGAAAGCTGTCTGCGTAGGGACTCATACTCCTCCTTTTGGTCTCGTCCCTCGCCATCCTCAAAATATTCGCGATGGAAGATGAAGGCGTGAGGAAGCCTGAGAAGGCTCTCGAACTCCTCTTCGTTCTGACCATAGGCTCTCCGGAAAAACGGCGGGCTACCACTCACGACACCCTTTGTCGCCTGGAGCATTAGCTGGAAGGAACGGAGATAGTAGCGATTCCAACCTTTGCCTACGTGTGATCTGTCTTTCAGGGTTACGGGCTGGTAACGCATCGGAAACGACCAGATTCGGATCCCTAGCTCTTCATTGAGGTCGATGTTGAGGCGCATCCGCTGGTAGAGATCCGCTGGAGTGTCCATGAAGTTGTAGAGCATATAGTTTGAAAGAGATGTAATCTGGTTTTGGGCTGCCATGCGGATTGACCTTTCGTACACCTTTCTGACACCAATGTGATCGAATGCAATGCGCAGCGGGCTGATGCAAATGGTAGACATTTCTCGTAGGAACATGTCTGACTTGGCGAGGATTCGCGCGTCCACTCCCTGGTTAAAGTCGACGCGTCGCTTCGTCGGTCGTTCGCCATCTCTAGATAGTTTGGCACCTGGCGTAAAGCCAAGGTCACGAATCTCGGCAATCACTTCCCTGTAGCGAGTTGAGGCTGCAATATTGTTGTCCATGAGCACGAGGTCCTTTTTCTCCCCGTGCCGTTTGGCCACTTCTTCGACAAGATTGGTCAGGGGTGGCATCTCGCGCTGGCCACCCTCCAGCTTCGGCACCCCGCAGAAAGAGCATGTCCTCACGCATCCGCGGGATGCGTAGCCAAAGTAGGCATCGTGTACCGGGTAGCTATAGTCGATGTCTTCAAGGATGCCGTAATCAGGGACTAACTCCTCAATTGGTGTGCCGGCTAGATCGTCGGCACCGAACTCGAAGTCACTTGACGACAGTTCCAGAGCCACCGGTGGGGGACGGTCCAGCAGGCCCCTAACAAAGCGAACGCCGGCCCATCTGGGCTCTTTCACGAAGGCTTCTTGCATGAGCGAGACTGCAATGCCACCCACGAACACTCGCTCGGGCTGGCCGCCGGCTGCACGTATGGCGAAATCTATTGCTGAGGCCGTGCGCTTCCACTCGAAGGTGAACAGCGTGGTGACATACACTCTGTCCCACGATCGTTTCAGCATTTCCTTGTTTTCGCCCTTAACAAAGGTGACATTGTCTCCTCGACCGGCGGGTCCGTGATAGGCGGCAAGCTTCATCAGGCCCAGCGGCGGGTATTTGTTGGGGTAGCCGGGTTCGATGAGCAGAATCTCCCGTGATCGCATTAGGAACTCCCGGGAAGTGATGGTGCATTGGACATCGGATCCATTCTAGTGGGCAAGGGAGTTACTTTGAGCGTGACCCGATTGTGACCCGCAATGGGAAGGCGATGGTTTGCGGTTCTTCGCGTTGAGGGAATGGCGCGCGAGGTTGGCCCCCGGTTGCCAGGCCGCACTATCAAGCTCGCGTGCGCGCTGCCGGCACACGTTCACCTAGGGTCTTGAGTCGCTAATGCGCTGAACAGATAGGAGAGATGATGGTGCCGGTTTGCCCATCCCGGGTGCTCGGTAGAGTGTCATTCCTGCCCAACTGGACTGCCCGACGCTGGCGATCGGACTGAGTGCGGTGGAGAAAGAGACGCTAGAGCACTAGGCGCGCAGACCAAGCAGAGCGCAGCCGGATCACCCTCGCGGCGGCGGCCAGGTTGGCGAGCACGGATATCGATGCGGCGCTCGGTTGCTGTCCACTCACGCCGGCAAGTGGCGGCGACTCTTCACTGAGCGCCGGCTGAATGGGCTGAGCGATGAGTCGCGTCGCGGCGGGGCGCGCACGATCGGCGATGAGCAGGTGGAAGCGGTGATCGTCAAGACGCCGGAACAACAACCACGCAACGCGACTTTCTGGTCAACTCTCTCAGTTGCCGCCGAGAGGGGCATGTCGCAGCCCGCCGTCTCCAGGATCTGGCGGGCCTTCGACCTCAAGCCGTACCTCTTCGAGCAGTTCAAGCTGTCGCCGGACCCGCAGTTCATCCATATGGTGCCGACGTGGCCGGCTTCTATCTCAACCGGCCGTCCTCGGTCGTGCTATGCGAGGACGAGACGACCCAGATCCGAGTGCTCGACCGCGCGGCGCCAACGCGGCCGATCCTGCTGGGTCTGCCGCGCCGACAGACCCACGGCTACGTCTATCACCGGGCCAGCAATTTCCACGCAGCGCTAGGTACTGCCCTGGCCATGTGATTGCCGACCTGACTCCGCGACACCGGGCCCGCGCGTTCCGGCGCTTCCTCAACCTGATCGGCGAAGAGGTGCCCGATGAACTCGCGTTACATGTCCTCCTGGACAACGTGGCCACCCACAGCACCGCCGGGGTCCAGCGATGGCTCCAGCGCTACCCCCGCTTCCGCTTCCACTTCACGCAGACCTACAGCTCCTGGATGAACCTAGTCGAGCGGTGTCTCGCCGAACTGACCACCAAGTGGTTCAGGCGTGGCCGAACGCTGGGTTGCCGACTGGAACAAACATCCGCGCCCCTTCGTCTGGCACAAGACCGCCGAACAGATCTTTGGCAACCTGGCCGGACATCTCAACCGCATGCCCGACTCAGGACACCAGTTACTCTCCCTGGAGGAATGGATCGACAAGTTCGAACGGCCGCATCACAAGCACCTGCGAGAGACGTGGCCATTGACGGAGCCAGGCACTGCAAGCACCATCTCTACAGCCATTCGAAGAAACAGGCGTGATGAGAACGCCGTTCGCCGGCGCGGACTGTTGGATTGGCATCCCCTCTGCGCTAGCGTGGGCAACGCCAACGGAGACAACGCGCTACTGAGTGATTATCGACTTCCGAGGCGGCGATGCGGTCGACTTGCTCAATCGGCAAACGGCTTCGATCTCAAGCACGCCTAAAGGATCCGGCTAGCGAATTGATGCGACGATGAGATCGCTCAACTCGCCAAGCTGATTGAGATTGATGAGAGCGAGTTTATCCGCAACAGCAGATGTGGCGTCGTCATGGCAGTGTCACTCGAAGCGCTCAACATCAAAGTCGCATTGGAGTAGCCAGTGGGTTGGAACACCGACGGGACAAGGAGGCCACCTGGACGGAAGAGTTGCTCGCAGGACTTGGCTATGCGCGTTAGCGTTGGGAGTGTGGAATGCCGAAGGCGTTTGAGGAGGGTCCCTATCGATTCTTTTTCTACTCCAACGATCGAGACGAACCGATCCATGTACATGTCAAACGCGAGAGGAATGTGGCAAAATTCTGGCTCGATCCGGTGCAGCTGGAGCGCAGCGGCGGATTCCGGCCCGCAGAACTGCGGACGATCGAGAGAATCGTCCAGGCCAATCAGGAATCTCTGATGGAGGAATGGCATGGTCACTTCAACGACTGAGATAGGGACTCCTCGGGCGACAGATGTCTCTGTGACCGATGACACACTGATGGTCGACCTGTCGGATGGCCGGGCCCTATCCGTCCCCCTACTTTGGTTCCCGCGGCTGACCCACGGCACCGACGAAGAGCGTGACAATTGGGAGCTCATCGGCGCCGGGGAAGGGATCCATTGGTCCGAACTGGACGAGGACATCAGCGTTGAGGGACTACTCGCGGGCAAGCGCTCCGCAGAGAGCCAAACGTCATTGCGCCACTGGCGCAATGAGAGAGTTCATGCTCATGAGAATGTCGAGAGTTCCTTCCTGGAGAGGCAAAGTGATTGATTTGGACGAGCCAACCGTCCCCGGTTGCTGGAGGGATGGTCACTGTTGGAACTCGAACCCAGAAGAGCCCGGTGAGCTCCCGAGAATGTGAGTAGGGACCTACAGCGCGATCTCCCAGGAAAAAGTTTGCAGTACGGTCTCGTTAGACCCACTTTTCACGACCATCTGATATTGAACTACGAACTGACTTGTTGTGGGCCCGGCCGAGATAGCGCAGCTTGTCGCCCCTGCTGATCGTATTGATCGGGCCAAAGACTTCTTTGTCCCGTTCGCGTCGGCGCTGACTCTTGCGGTAGCCCAGGTGCCGCGTGGTCCTGCCGTCGTTCGCGCTGCGCCGCCAGCGTTCGCTCTGGGCTACGTACGGTGTGACGCCCAGGTCCGCGGGTTCCAGATGAAGTCGTGCGTGTCGTAACTGCGGTGGGCACCTAGCGTGGCTGGTCCGCAGACCCCGCGTCAGGAGCGAGGGAGGCTGCGGCGCTCCAGCATCTCGAGAGCCGCCTCGCGTTCGGCGTAGCCGTCGGTCTAGGTAAGCTCGACATCGACCGCCAGACCATTCCGGTTCTCAGTCAGCACGTGACCGAGGAAGCAGAGTTACGCGCCTTGCTGCATGCCCTCGCGGTAGAGCCGCGCCTCGGGATCGGTGGTCGAGGCGTGCTTATCGCGACTGCGACGCTCGCCCTTGAAGTCAGCGTGGCGGTTGCGTCCGCCGCGCTGACCATTTTGCAGCGGTTGTTCGTCGAGCGGACAGTAACTCTTGTGCGAGGCCCAGACCTCCAGCAGCGTGCTGTCAACGGTGAAGTGGTGGGCCGAGAGCAGCCGCCGGCGACGCGCCTCGCGGACTACTTCCTTGAGCAAGACCCGCGCCGCGTCCGCCTCCAGCAGCCGCTCGCGGTTCCTCGTGAAGGTCGTCGGGTGCAACGGCTCATCCTCCACGTTGAGGCCGAGGAACAACTTGAACAGGATGTTGTAGCGCAACTGCTCGCAGAACTGGCGCTCCGAGCGGATCGTGTCGAAGGCCACCAAGAGGCTTTTCTTGAGCAGGTGCACGGGCGGGATCGAGGGACGTCCGCCGGCCGCGTAGACCTTGTCGAAGAGCGGCGACATCCACCCCAAACGCCGAATCGACCAGCGGCTTGATCCGACGCAGCGGGTGGTCCCGCGGCACAAAGCCCTCCGGCGTCAAGCCCAACATCAACGTCGCCTGCCGCTCGGTCTCACCACGCACCTCCATGATCTCACACGTCCTTTTCAGCAGTGTGATAGACGCGACTACTCCCTTCCTTTGAGTAGAAGCATAGGGAACAGGTCTGCGCTACTCTAGGCGAAGATCGCTCAGGTCGGCGCTGCCTGCCAAGCAAGCAGGCCCGTGATCTAGAGCGGAACCTTGAGGAACAGTAAAGGATGAAGGCAAGCATGCCTGAACAGGACATCGACGCAGCGCTAGACGCGGCACAGCAGTGGTACGACTCATTGCTCTTCGCTCTATTGCAGGTCGGGGGGATCGACCCAACTTCAAGCGATGTAGCAAGTCAGATCCGTGAATCAGTCCACCGTGATTTGTTCCCGCTTCCGCCGCTAGTGGCTAGGGGAATATCGGCCCGTTACGACTACACGGCGACAGCCGCTCGATTGCTTGAAGAGAGAGGATATCGAGACCCCTATGGCCTTCTGGGAGGATTGCTCGATCTAAAGGCCCTAGCCGCTGAGGACGAGGAGAAGTAGAGTTGTTGACCTCCATATGTCACCATCGGTTGGGACGTCAACAGCAACGCAAGGGTTGCTTCGACTAGGGCCGGCTCACTCTGTTTGAGACCTGTGGCAGAGTTGCGGGACGGTCTGGCGGCCGGGTCAATGTGATCATGCAACTGACCGACGCATAATGGGCGCGGATCGAGCCACTCATGCCGACTCCACGCGGGAACTGCAAGTTGCCTTCGCGACAGGCGCTTGAGGGCTGACTGTTCGTCACCAAAGAAGGATGTACCTGGCGCGCCTTGCCCGTACGCTTCGGTCCCTGGCACACGGTCTACATGCGCGGACGGTGTTGGATCCACAAGGGCGTGCTGGAGCGCGTCTTCGCTGAGCTGCAGCGCATTGAGTTGCAGGCGCAGACCAAGCAAGCTGAGCCAGAGCGGCCGCTGTGCGTCTCGATCGACAGCACGAACGTGAAGGTCCATCAGGACGGGATGGGAGCACCCAGCAACAGGGGCGCCAGGCGATCGGTCGCTCGCGCGGGGGCCTGACGACCAAGTTGAACGCCGTCGTGCCGGAAGACCGGCTGCCGCTGATCCTGACCCTGACGCCGGGCCACTGGGGCGATGCGCCCTGGGACCGCTGGCTCTTGGAACAGCTCGGGCCGATATCTAGTCGGCCGCAGCTGCTCGCCGACCGTGCCTACGAGGGCGATGCAATGCGCGCGTTGGCCGCCGAACTCGGTTAGGAGTTCGTCACCCCGCCTAAGACGAATCGCCTCAAGCCCTGGGCACTGAACCGTGTTGCCTACCGCGCCCGCACCGCGATCGAACGCTATTTCGGTCACATCAAGCGACTGCGCGGCATCGCCTGCAGGTGTTACAAACTCGCCCACGTCTACCTCAACCAAATTCTCCTCGCCTGCATACACTTCATGACGAAACAGAGTGAACAGGCCTTAGAGGGTGACTTCGCCGTTCTAAGGACCCCAAGTCGCCGACAACAACGCCACCTCCCAGGAAAAGTTCGCAGTACGGTCTCGCTTGGCCCACGTAGGCGCGCACCGTCGGCTCGGCCACCTGAGCGCCGCGCTCGTCCACCAGCCGCTGCCAGATGCGCCGCGCCGTGTGGCGCTGCTTGCGCGGCGCGCTCAGATCGTCCACCAGCCACTGGCGGACCGTCTCGCGGTGCGGACCCAGCCGCGGCGCCGCCCGGCGGCTCGGCCGGCGCGGCGGCGGCAGCGCCGAACCCAGCGCTTGACGCACCGTCCGCCGGTGCACTCGGTGTCGGCGCGAGAGGCCGCGAATCGACACGCCCTCCTCGCGCGAATCTCGTCGAATACGCTCAAATAACTCCACCTTCGACAACTCCTCATCCTTTGCTCCGGGTAACTCGTGATCACCCGAGCCTAGTCACTGGATCGGTCGGAGGTGGGGCCACTTCAGAAGATCAAAACGGCCCCAGGTGGGGCCAAATCAAACAATCATTCCCACTCAGGACTTCGATGTCGACATTGCGGAGAAAGTTCGAGACGTCGCGTCTCAGTTCGGTCTGGAGGAGGACATCGACGAGATTCTGGCTTCTGGAAATCCCATTGACGAGCCATGGGGCTCGTTCGCGCCAGATGATCTTGCGGGTCCGCCATTTTCCGACCTGGGCCAAAACTTCGGTCTTCAATTTGCAGCTCTGGGAATCAAGTGGACCTTTGAGTCTGACAGCGACGCAAAATCGATTCGTTTGTGCGAGCGCTTCGCTGCCGGGGTCCAGGTGATGCTGGCGGCGTTGGCAAGCGAGGACCTGTGCCTCTTGCCGACCCGAATCAATGTGCGAGTCGAGGAGCGCAAAGCAGCCAGGTCGACCTCCGCGAGGACTGTAGAGTGGCTGCCGAGCAATGACGGTAGGAAGTGGGTCGTTCGCCTCTCACCTATCAAGGGTCAAGACCGCTCGGAAGTGGACCGACTGGAGCGAGAATTGCTAACCGCGCTGACTATCGTCCTCCGCGAATGCTCACTCCTTCCAGATGAAGACTTTAGGGGAGCGTTGGAGAGAGCATTCGAGCGAGGTCTCTTCCATAAACTATCCCCCGCAAGACCATACGACGAGTTGGCAGCAATGTTTTCCGCAGAAACGGAGCCGGAGTTTCGGCGCCACCAACATGCTGCCCCCTGGAACGGCGGAGACGAGGGGCGCCCCGCCCATGAGGAACTTCGCTGGCAGGACGGCCCAGGACCTACATTCAGTCGAGAGCAGGCAGATGAGTTGCTGCAAAGCCGATATGAACTGCTCTTAACCTCGCTCCAGAGGACAGTCCCAAAGCTTCGCGCATCGAAGGGATTTCAGAGAACCGTCGCGCGTCTTCGGACCGAGGGCTGGCTTGACTGGCACATCCTTCTAGCGGTGTTCAATGTCAAAATGTCGGAGCTGAATCAGCCCAAGCTCAAGTGGCCGATGGCCGAGCATGAGGTGAAGGAGATGATTCGTCACCTCAAGGAGCCGGAGGGTTACGACGCCAAACTAGTTCCAATGCACCTCTTCAGCTACCGGGCAATGCAGCAGGCTCGGCAAAACGCATTGCTCTCCCTTGTGAAGCTCTGGGATTTGGAGACCCACCAGCCAACTCCCGATTTCCCAGCGATAGAACGACTGCTCTCGGCACGGTATGGGTATTGGGACGACGACGTTGACCACCCTGACCCCTTCCCGGACGCCGGGAGTCACTGAGCCTTCCTATCGTCGCTGTCCTTGACTGGCCTTGCCTGGTCATCTTCCACGGCAGCAGCACATTAGCTGGTCACATTCTCGCCTACAGGCCCGACCGCTGAATCTCATGCAGCAGTGCCATGCATGGCCTGCGTAGCGCGTAGCCGGTGGTTTGCGACGCCCTTCCGCAGACAGAGCTACGGGTTTGGCTTCTCTGGGGGAGTCCCAATCACGTTGACGCTGCCGTAAGCGCGGGTCTGGGTGCAGCAATCTGCGATTGCCGACCGCGAAGAATGTCGTCAGAGCCAAATGGCGACAGGAAATCCGAGGATGCCAACGTGCAACAGTTAGCCATTCAGAGTTCCAGTGAGAACCGAATCTCGAAGGTTCTTGCTTTTGGGAAGCTTGGTGGCCTGCGTGCGGCGCGAACTGGAGTCAGGCCGCGTCGCCGTGACGGTACCCCAGCGGCATCCGCCGGGCGCCGAGGCGGAGGTCGACTTCGGCCGCGTCAGCGTCTGGCTCGATGGCGTGCTGACCGAGCTGGCGATGTTCGTGATGCGTCTCTCGCACTCCGGCCGAGCCGTCCATGTCTGCTTCCCGAGCGAGGGCCAGGAGGCGTTCCTTGAGGGCCATCAGATCGCCTTCGAACGGCTCGGCGGTGCGCCGGGCCGGGTCCGCTACGACAACCTCAAGGCGGCCGTCGTGCGCGTGCTGGCCGGCCGCGAGCGGGTCGAGAGCGACCGCTTCACCGCGCTGCGTTCGCACTACGGCTTCGACGCCTTCTTCTGCGCGCCGGGCCTGGCAGGCGCACACGAGAAGGGCGGGGTCGAGGGCGAAGTCGGCCGCTTCCGCCGTCGTCACCTGGTCCCGGTCCCGCGGGTCGAGAGCCTGGCCGAGCTGAACGCGCTGCTGGCGGCCGCCGACCGCGCGGACGACCAGCGTCACATTGCCAGTCGCTTGGCCACGGTCGGCCAGATGGCGGAGGCGGAGCGCCCGGCGCTGCGCTCGCTGCCCGCCGAAGCGTTCGATCCGACCGTCCCGCTGCGCGCCAGGGTCGACCGCAAGGCGCGCATCTCGGTGCGCGGCTCGCGCTACTCGGTGCCCGCCGCGTATGCGGGCCGCTCGGTCGAGGTGCGGCTGGGCGCTGCGCGTCTCGACGTGCTGGCCGCTGGCCGCGTGATCGCCCAACACGAGCGCAGCGTGCGCAAGGGCGCCGAGGTGCTGCTGCTCGACCACTACCTTGAGGTCCTGTTGCGCAAGCCGGGCGCCCTGCCCGGCGCCAGCGCCCTCGCCCAGGCCCGCGCGGCTGGTCGCTTCACGGCCGCGCACGAGCGCTTCTGGCGGCGGGCCCGCCGCCGGCTCGGCGACGCCCAGGGCACGCGCGCGCTGATCGAGGTCCTGCTCTGGCACCGGCGGCTGCCCTTCAGCGCCGTGCATGAGGCGCTCGACGCGCTGACCCGGGCCGGCTCGGCGGACCCCGCCCTGGTCGCGATCGAGGCGCGCCGGATCGCCGACCACCGCAGTCAGACCCAGTCCCCGGCGCAGCCGCAGCTGGAGCGCTTCGAGCGCCCCCCGCCCAGCCTGGCCGGCTACGACGGCCTGTTGGCGGGAGGCACGCGATGAACGCCCCCTTGAGCGAACAGGCGGCCCTGCTCGCGATCGAGTCCGCCGCCCGCGCCCTGCACCTGCCGACCGTCCGCCAGCAGGCCGACGCGCTGGCCGAAGCGGCCCGGCGCGACCGGCTCAGCCACCGCGCCTACCTGGCCGAACTGCTGAGCGCCGAACTCGAAGACCGCAACGCCCGGCGCCGCGAACGCCGCATCCGCGAGGCCCGCTTCCCGCGCCTCAAGTACCTCGCCGACTTCGACCTCGCCGCCGCCCCGAGTGTCGACCCAGTCCAGCTCAGCGCGCTCGAGCGCGGCGACTGGATCGACGCGGCCGAGCCGGTCGTGCTGCTCGGCGACAGCGGTACCGGCAAGTCGCACCTGTTGATCGGACTCGGCATGGCCGCCTGTCAGCGCGGCCTGCGCGTGCGCTACACGACCGCCGCTGCCCTGGTCAACGAACTCGCCGAGGCCGCCGACGAGCATCAGCTCTCGCGCCTCGTCGCCCGCTACGGCCGGCTCGACCTGCTCTGCCTGGACGAGCTCAACTACGTCCACCTCGACCCACGCGGCGCCGAACTGCTCTTCCAGATCCTGACCGAGCGCGAGGAACGCGCCTCCGTCGCCGTCGCCTCCAACGCGCCCTTCTCGGAATGGGGCCAGACCTTCGAAGATCCCCGGCTCGCCGCCGCCGTCGTCGATCGCCTCACCTTCCGCGCCCACATCGTCGAGACCGGCTCCGACTCCTACCGGCTCCGGCTCTCTGAGTCCGTCAAGGGAGGTGCTCCCCACGACTGAACCCGACCGCATGGCGGGGCCAGTTACGATGATCAAACCGGGGCCAACTTAGATCATCATTCCCACCTGAGCGCAGGAAGTGATGTAAGTGACATTCCGAAGGGCGTCTAGCACTTCCGTCCGGTCCCCGAACTCGATGTCACTGGACTCGAAATTGAGCAGTGCCTTCATTGCCAGATCGAACAACTCAATCGCCCCACACCATGAGCCCGCGACGAAGTCGGCACTCGCCGCTTCAAAGAGGCCGTGGGGAATCAAGTCCGACAACTCATCATCTTGTTGAGACCAGGCAACATATGCAGCAGCAAGCGCATGCGCTTTCGCAGCTTGAGGTAGCCGAAGTTCGCGGTAGATCCGGGAGAGCATTAGCATCGCCAGCAAAGAGCCGCGCACCGTTTCCCCTGCCCACCAATCAACCTTGACTCGGTGAAACTCTTCCAAGGCTTCCAGCCGGTACCCGTTCTTCAGAAGTGCCATGGCGCGATCACGTGCCCGCTCCGCTACTGCGCTCGTACCCGACCTTGTAATGATGGCTTGATCCACCAGATCCAGGAGCCGCCTCCATTGCGGCTTTTCACGCCACAGCGGCAAAAGGATTTGGAGCATTTGACCTAGCGAGTCAATCGGAAACAGGGGCGTTTCGCCAAGCGATTCAACAAGATCTGTCCAAGCGGAGAGTGCTCGGGATTCGTCCACGAATGGCAGGTCGTCGGGGGAAGCTGAACTCAGCAGCCCTGCCTCAAGTACTTCGCCGTCAATCCTATCGATCTCAACTACGGGCATGGGCGCGTCCGGGATGTCGTCGTTCGTCAGCGCGAGTTGCAGGCCCAGGAATCCGAGCGTGTACAGCAGACTGGCTCGCCTCTGTGGAGTTTCGGTTGCGATACGCCCTTCGATGTGCTGGCGAAGATCGCGGTTCCACTGGGCCAGTTCGGCCGCACCAATGCTCGTCATGCCACGCTGTGCCGCGCCATTCGCATAACCAAGCAGGACGCCTGCATCTTGGAGCTGGGCGGGGTCTTCGTCGTCTAACGCACTGTCGAGGAAAACACGAACCAAGTCGTCGACCGGACGTAGGTCGTGGGTACCTCTCAGGGTTGCTACCGCCAGTTCGTACGTGGCGCGATGCCGAAGTCGGTCGGACAAATCAGGTTCTGCCAACAGTTGCCTAATCAGACCAATCCAAAACGGGAGGTCTGGGCGAGCCGGCAGCTCAAAAGTTGCGTAGCGAAGCCCAACTGCTAGGTCGTAGAAGTCACCCGCGGTAGGGATTGGCGACTGAAGCATCCGCCATCTGCGTCGTCGTTCTCCGTAGTCTGTGCCAAGGTCGCTGGGTTCGTCATTGGGACTAGGTCGAATCTCAGCCGGAATGGAAAGATAGCGCTCGGCGATCCAAAAGCCGTCTGGCCGGGCGAGCAGATTCGAAATGGACTCTGCATCGTGAATCTCGAGACCAACTCCGTAGGTGGCTTCGGCTTCGCTCTGGAGGCGGTGTCGAGTCCCGACGGGCAAAGAGCTCAAGGTGAAAGCCCGAATCTCGTGCACCTTGTGCTCGGCGGCGCACACCTTATCGATGTCACTTCTGAGTTTTGCCATCAGACCCTTGGCCTGTGTCGTGCAAATGAAGGCGACGGTTCCCTCGCTAACCAGTCCTAGATATCCACCGTTTGGTCCCAGTTCTCGTCTCAGATAGGTACGGAAGGTCTCGAAGTCGCGGCCTTGATCGCCGCCGGCCGACACCGGGCCTGTGGCGGGCAACACGTTAGTGCAAATGAACTGCTGCGACAGGCTCCTACAGATCTGCTCGAATTCGTGGTGAGCGCTGCGAGCTGGCAACTGTGACAACGCAAACCGGACTTGTGCTTCAACCTCCGAGGGATTGGCCATCCTTTTTCCTTGATCGGTCGATAGGCGACCGTGCGTTCTGATTGGAAACGATATCCGAGGTTCAAGTGGGTGTCTAATCCGTGGACTGCTTAGAGGATGGCCGGACTGCAGGTCGGATGAACCGTTTGGCTCCGTTTCAGGCGTGATTGCGGCCCACCAAACTGGACAAAATCAAGAACCTTCGAGTTGAGATTCTCGCTGGCACTCTGATCTGGAAGCGGACTTGATATTGGTTGGTGGCCACCGATTTGCTGATACCACACGGCCATGAGGAGTGCCCTGGCACCAGGCTGCGCAACATCTAGCGTTCGCAGCGCCACAGCCGGGCAGGCGGGGGCGGGACGACTTGAGCCATCAGGATGAAGTGAGACGATAGGCAACCCGGCGACGACAATCGATGGTTGCCTCTCTGGGCAGGACGGTTCCTAACTCTGTCGCTTTGGCATGCCTTTCGCCCTACGAGTCGAAGATCAAGGACTCCTGCGCTGCCTGGGCCGACGGCGTGGCCGAAGGTGCGTTGATGGCCTTCTCTGAGGACATGGCTCGCTAAATCCAGGTGATCAGGTCAAACGAGGAAGTACCCGAACTCCTGAAGTCGCGCTCCGACGCCGGCGCCGAGCTGCAGATGATCCTGCTGCCGGAGGGCACGACGGCTGAGGTCGGCCGGCGCCTCGAGCAGTACCTGGGCGGCAAGCCCCAATCCCCTCTCCTGCCCCAGTTCCCTCTCCCCGAGGGTGTGGCCAGCCAATCCAGGCCAGAGGATCTGGCCGTGTCCGAGAAACAGTTCAAATTGAAGTCGCCTACTGCGCCGACTGCGGCTTCTGGCCTCGTACTTCGTGGATGCTCGGCGAGCTGATGACCGATACCCACCATCTCGTTTCAGACATCAAGCTGATCCCCGAGACCAAAGACCTATTCGAGTGTTCGGTCACCGGAGAACTGGTCTTCAGCAAAGCCACCACGGGCCGCTTCCCCGACATGGATGAACTGAGGGAGCTGATTTACGGGTACCTTGAGTAGGGCGACTGAGATGAGGTTCTGAGGCGATGCGCATACCGGTTGCTCGCACGCTCTTTCGAGCATGGTTGCTCCTATTATTGGCGCTCCTCTCGACGTTGGCGACCACTTCATTACTGAGCGCCGATGCCGTCCGTTCGGCCGCATGGTGTTTCGACGGCTCTCGCTGGCTCAGGTACTCCGAGGGCATCCCCGGCAGCGCGTCGCGAACTGCGCTCATGTCATGCCTGGAGTCGGCTGCTGATCAGGAGCAGGTGTATCGATTCGACGCTCAGGTGGTCGAGAACGGCATCCTGTTCGATCTCGGCGACACTTCGTTGCTCTGGTCGTTCGCCAACGCGCTCCATACGATTGTGGAGATCAAAGCCTATTCGGATCGCGTGGTGTTTGCCGACGACTGCGACCGAGAGTTTGAGGTTCGCGCAGGTATCACGAGACAGAACGCACCGGGATATCCCTGCATCGGGAGAGAGCGCATCCGCGAAGACCAACGAAGTCTGTCCGATACGGACTTCACCATATGGGTGACCCGCGGCGAGTTCATTATCGACGGCGCAGATGGTTGGTACCACGCCCGCCAGGATCGGTCCGGATTAGGCGAAGGCTCGCCACTTGGTGAGATTCCGCTGCGCAGCACCGGTCACGGCGTCTGGGCGGGCATGGACCGCGAGAGCGTTGAAGGGCCTGAGCCAGGGTCAGGGGCGGATTTGCACATATATGCACCCGTCGTTGGAACCGCTGCCGACAGACAGCAGTTCCGCGCGTATGACTGGGAGGCGCGCGTCCAGATACAGATGATTCCTTGGTCCTGGAACCAGTCCTGGTATTACCTGTTGCCCGACTGGGACGCCTATTGGGATCAGGTTCGCGCCTGGCTGGATGCCATGATCGACGACCTATATCGCGGCAACGCGGAGCCCGTCGAGTTACGGGTGCTAGACACCATAGCCTGGGAGGCGTACGCGTCGGATCGCACGATCGCTACCTCGCGTGCTGGTCTATACGTCATTCTCCACGAGTTCGCCCATACGATTGCCGACGCCGAGCAGAGTCATGATGGCGCCTTCACTGCAACGCTGCTGGCGCTATGGGAGCGCTATGTCCCAGGCTTTGACAGACAGCGCGCTGTGGAGCTTGCCGAGCGCTACCAGTTCGAAATAGGACCGCCGCCGCCCTTCGAAGCAGAATCCGGGCGCACGACGCATGTGCGCCAGATGCTGGCCAAAGAAGCGCCGGTGTTGCCTTCCGACCATACGCCGATCGACGCGGACGAGATGCTGCTACGGGTCGTCCTGGAGGTTGGCCAAACGTACACCTTTGCTTCGAACAAGTTGGTGGCAACCCCGCAAACGGCTCCGAATTGCACGGTGGCAGAGCAATACGCCGACGGCACGACCAAAAGGTTAAGCCACAATCCAAGAACCGAGTTCAGCGTCAATCCCGGAGGCGAGTGGAACGGGTTGTCGCTGTCGGACTTTATCAGTTTCAGCGACGACAGCGAATACGGCGTATTCATCAAGGGCACCCCGACTGTCGCCGACCGCGTCCGGGTTAAGGTCACAACCAAATGTCCTGGAGGCTTTGCGCAAGAGCCAGCCTTCGTCGGCTACTCCGAGGTCATCGTCCGCGATCCGCAGTCCCCCAATGGAGCGCCGACGTCCGCGAACTGACCGCCGCCCCCGTCGTTGAGCGCTTCCCCGGTATGAATGAACTCCGAGAACTTGTCTATGCCCACCAAACTTCCTAAAGGCAAGAACCTTTGAGTTGACGTTCTCACTCAAGCTGTAGGCAGTGCGACCTGCAGTAGCGGACGATCCTTGCTCTCAGTGGCTTATCTGGTCCTCAGGTTGGCTAACGTCGACTGTTCCGCTTCAAGAACCCTGCTGTCCAGAATCCGAGGGTGAGTAGAGACCTGCTCGCTCTGCCCGACCTAGCATGATCCGGCACCGGATGTCGTCGCCAACACGTGCATGTCATCGAACCAGCGCTGCTCAGGAACGACCATTGGCCGCGAACGACCATATTCGTTACGAACCGGAGGATCCGGCTCCGCCGCTCTTGACGGTCAACGTGGCGTTCCAGGGCGCGGTCCTGATCGTCTCGAACACGGTGACCTTCGTCCTGATCTTCTCCGCCGCCTTCAACGACGACGGTAGCTACGCCGCCTGGGCCATGGTTGGTGCGCTCGTAGTGGCGGGCTTGGCGACGGCGCTGCATGCATCGCGTCTTGGCCGCCTCGGACCGGGGCACATCCTCTTGATGGGTTCGGGCGTGCCCTTCCTCGCGGTCTGCGTGCTGGCCGTGAATGAAGGCGGCCTGGCGCTGATGTCCAGCCTGGTCGTGGCCGCTTCGCTGATCCAGTTCGCGGTGGCCGCCTGGCTGGCCCAACTCAGGCGGCTGATCACGCCGGTCGTCTCCGGCGTCGCCTTCATGATGATCGCGCTCTCGGCCATGCCGATCGCGATCGAGCGGATGAACGATGTGCCCGCCGGTGTCTCCGACCTGGCCGGCCCGGCGGTCGGCGTCGCGGCCTTGGCCGTGGTCGCGTTGCTGATGTTGCGTGGGGTAGGGCTCTGGAGCCTCTGGGCGATGCCGATCGCGATCCTGGCCGGCTGTGTGGTCGCCATTCCGTTGGGTGTCTATGACCTGCAGCCGGCGGTCGACGCACCCTGGATCGATCTGCCGGAGGTCGCCGGCTGGCCCGGGTTTGCATCGGTGCTGAACGAGGACTTCTGGGCGCTGCTGCTCGTCTTCTTCGTAGTCAGCGCCGTGGTCGCCGTCCGCTCCAGCAGCGAGGGCGCCGCGATCCAACAGGTCTCCCGCCGTAGCCCACGTTCGATCGACTTTCGCGGCGTACAGCGAACGCTCAACGTTGGCGGCATCGCCGTCCTCTTCTCGGGGCTCGCGGGCACGCCGCCGACGATTGCTTACCTCCCCTCGACAATCTCTCTGTTCAACTTCACCGGCGTCGCCTCGCGGCGTGCGGGCATCGTCATGGGCGCGATGCTGATCGTGCTCGCGTTGCTGCCCAAGGCAGTCGCCCTACTGCTCACGATCCCGCGCCCGGTGAGCGGGGCGCTGCTGATGGTCGTGATGGGCCTGCTCTTCGTCGAGGGGATGCGCGCGGTCTTGCGCGAGGGCCTCAACCGCCAGCGGGCCTTCATCGTCGGCATCTCGCTCTCGATCGCCGTCGGACTGCAGAGCCAGTCCGGACTGCTGGAGTCGGTCGGCGGTTCCTGGGCCGGAGTGTTGGGCAACGGCGTGCTCGTTGGCGTGCTCGTCGCCGTCCTCCTGACCGTCGTGCTCGACCTGACCGGCGGCCGGCGTAGACGGCTGGAAACGGCACTGGACTTCACGGCCCTGCCCGAGCTCGACACCTTCCTGCGAGAACTCGGCTCCGGCATGGGCTGGAACGATGCCTCAGTCGAGCGCCTCTGCGCCGCTGGGGAGGAGACGCTCTCGGCGATGATGTCGCTGCGCGAAGATCACGAATCAGATACTGCCCCGCGTGTCGTACTCAATGCACGACCCGGTGCGGGCTCGATCGAGCTGGAGTTCCTGGCACTGTTCTCCGAGGAGAACCTCGAAGATCGCATCGCCTACATCAGCGAGCAAGCCGAGGCGCCTGATGTGGGAGATATCTCGTTCCGTCTGTTGCGCCTCTACGCCAGCAGCGTGCGGCATCGCAAGTACTACGGCATCGATATCGTCACGGTCGAGGTCGAGGCGGCTTCGTGACGGCTCGCTAGGCGATATCTTCTGAACGGCATGCTGCTTGCTCAGTGAGACATTTGCGATGGAAAGGATGGCAGCGATGAACGGCTACGTTGTGATTGACACAGAGGTCATCGATCAGCACGCGTTCTCGGAGTTCGTCGAGCGGATCCCAGGGGCGATGGCCGCGAACGGCGGTCGCTTCGTCGTCCGAGGCGGGCAGAGTCAAGTGGCCGAGGGCGACTGGACGCCTAAACGTCTGGTGATCATGGAGTTCGAGAGCTTAGAGGCGGCGAACGCATTCCTCGATTCGGACGAATACACCGCGCTCGATGAACTTCGCCATCGGGCCGTGAAGTCCAACGTCGTCGTCGTGGAGGGCTACAGTACCTGAGACTGAATGGCGGCCAGGCCACGCCACCAAGCTGCACGAAATCAAGAACTTTCGAGTTGTCTTTCTCGCTCGATCTCTGAGGATGTCACTGAGGTGGGGCAGCTTCGGTCGAGATCCACTGATGCATTGCTGGTGAAGTGGCGGGGCAACAGGCGATCCCTGCGCCTGTCAAGCGATATCTGAGTCGTTCACCGTCGACAGTCATCATCGCTCGGAAAGTGATCCACCACATCGGTGAAGAGGTGATCCACTTGGGTTGCTGGAAGTGGTCGGGTTGTGGTTGGCTTCGCCTCTGCACAGGATGTTGTCCGACCACAAGTCCGATAGGACTGATCGCAGGTGGTGAGGATGTGGGCGTGGTGGCCAAGGCGGTCGAACAGCGTGGTGGTGCGCTTCTCGTCGCCGAAGACCTGGACCCATTCGGAGAACGCAAGGTTTGTGATGACGATCGCGGACCGCCGCTCGGAGCAGTCGGCGAACAGGTTGGAGGGCAGTTCGTCTCCGGCCCGCTCGAAAGGCACGAAGCCGAGTTGGTCGACGATCAGCAACGCGACGCGCAGGTAGCGCTGTTGCAGGCGGGTGAGCGTGTATTCGTCTCCCAGTTCGCGGGCGATATAGGCTGCCCGGACGAAGGCGACGCGCGGGGGCGCTGGACGGCCTCGATCCCGAGCGCGATCGTGCGATTGGTCTTGCCAGGCCGACCGATTCGGCGACTGAGACGTCCTTGCCGCGATCGATGTGGTCGTAGGTGGGCCTGAGCGGAGGGTAGATGGCACCGTTTGCGGGTCGTTGCTAAGAAGGCTGTGTAAGCCGTGCCCAGGGTTCATTGCCCCAGGTTCAGAGGGCCTGTTTGAAAGGAAGTGGGCGCAACCTGAGACCGTAGGAGGCAAGGATGAAAGGACGAAGCTTGGAGAAGCCGCCAAGTAGGCAGCAGGTCGGAATCGGGCACTTTCCCGTGCGCTCGATCGCTTCTTTCGCCACGACCTCGCCGAATCATTGCTCGAACACCCCTTTGGTACCTGAGGCACTTAGCAATTCGTCCACAGCTCGCCCGAGAGGCGAGTCCGTTCCCTCCTGAGCCACCACCTGGTCCCTACTGTATTCCCATTTCAAAGGAGTGTCGCTGATGCCGCCACAGCGCGCCAGCCACGTCAGGCACACGCCCGAATCCACCGGCGGCTTCTCCTAGCTCCTCCGGCCCTTGAGGTGCTCAAGGTGCGACGGGCCTACTTTGCCGGACAGAGCTGATCGAGGGAGCAATGCGAGGGGCGGACCCGGCTGGCCTCCGCTTAAACGCAAGAAAGGCCGCACAGACGCAGTTGGAGGAGGCCGTCGTCGTCAGGGCGATGACCTCCTCCGCGTGCGTAACTCTTCAGCCCCCAGCGGCGGCGAGTCCGGCCTGCTGCTCGCGCTCCAGGGCCCAGTCGAATAGCGACGGTCCTGAGAGTTGCGGGTTGCGTCCGCGAGGCTTCGCTTGCTCCGGGTGGTTGGCCAGGAACTCGGCCCAGCTGAACAGGGATTGTTGCCGCTCCCCCTGGCCTTGATGGTTCGCGCAAGGGACCAGTTCGACCACTGGCGCAACTTCCCCGTCGCTCGGCAGCGCCGAGACCAGCGTCTCCGCTTCCGCGGCCGGCCGCTGCCAGCCGTCATCGACGAGCAGCGCGTCGGCCTCGGCGGCGACCTGCTGGGCTTCGAGGAAGATTTCCTCGACCGGCTCCGAGTCGGTTTCGCCCGAGACCAGCTTGCGCGCCAGCGATCATCGTCGCGATCAGGTCATCGAATACCAGAGGGGTCGCAGGGCCTGCGGTCGTCATGAATCGTCTTCGTCTTCTGCAAACCACCATAACCGTCCTAGTCTTACGACCACGAGAGCATAGGCATGACCCGCGCTACCTTCACCATCGGAACGAACTGGGTGTTGACGAAAAACTGGAAACGCGCCAAGGCCGCCGATCATGGCCAGGCGGTCCTCAAGACCTTGCGGACAGGACGATAAGAACGCCCATCTCCCCACAAGGGGAGATGGGCGTTCTGGTGAGACTCGCAACTAGTCGGCGCCGTGGCAGTCGCAGTCGCCGCTGGCGCAGTTCGAGTCCTCGCAGCAGCAGCAGTGCTCGGAGTGGTCACAGCTGCACTCGTGCTCGGTCTGGCAGTGGTCGTGTTCCGCCACTTCGCTGGTGCTGTGCGCGTGATGCGCACTGTGCTCGTACTGGTGCGTGTGGGTCTCTGTCGTCATGGGTGCTCCTATCTATCGCCGCTGTTGGCGATCTGTACGCAATGGTTGGGCCAAGCCTCAGTCCGCTCCTGCCCGCGTGGTCGCCTCGAGATGTCCCACGTGATGGTCTTCCGTGCAGCCCTGCACTGAGGTCTCGACCTGGAAAGTGATGTGGCTCAGGCGATACTGATCCCGTGCGATTTCCTTCGCCTGGTCCAGCAGGCCCTGACGGTCCGGATGCTCATCGTCGATCAGGATGTGCGCCGAGATTGAGTCGTAGCCGGAGGTGATCGTCCAGGCGTGGACATCATGCACAAGCGTCACTCCGTCAAGCGATTCGATGTCATGACAGAGCGCGTAGAGATCGATGTGCGACGGCACCCCTTCGATCAGGATGTGGAAGATTTGCTTGGCGGGCCGGTAGGAGAGCGCCAAGATGAAGATGCCGATCAGGATGCTCACGATCGGGTCGGCCAGGTCCCAGCCGAATGCCAGCACGAAGATGCCTGAAACGATCACGGCAACCGATCCGAGCAAGTCGCCAAGGACATGCAGGAAGGCTCCCTGGACATTCAGGCTGTGCTCCGAAGAGCCGTGCAGGATGTAGGCGACGAAGATGTTCACGAGCAGGCCGACAACGCCGACCACGGTCATCAACACGCCTTCGACCTCCGGGTTGCCGCCGATCCGGTGCACTGCTTCCCAGATCACCCAGCCTGAGATCAACCAGAGCGTGAGGATATTGACGAAGGCGGCCAGGATCTCGGTTCGGGCGAATCCGAAGGTGCGGTCGACCGAGGAGGGACGGTCGGCGATCCACATGGCCAGGAGCGCGAGAGCGATGGCGCCCGCATCCGTCGCCATGTGTCCGGCGTCGGCTAGCAGCGCCAGCGAGCCGGACAGGATGCCGCCGATGATCTCAACGACCATGAAGAAGATGATGATGCCGAGCGAGATGACCAGCGTGCGCCGGCTCTGATCTCTCAGGTCGTGCGCATGGTCGTGGTGGTCATGACCTGAGTGATCGTCGTGGTCGTGGCCGGCATGATCATCATGATCATGCCCTGAATGATCATCATGGTCGTGGTGGTCGTGGCTGGCATGGTCATCGTGGTCGTGACCGGCGTGATCATCGTGGTCGTCGTGCGAGTCGTGATCGTGCGATGTCTCTCGGGGCGTGGCGTCGCGTCTGCTCACGGTTACCCCGCTTTCGCTTTGATTCCGGCTTCTAGGACCCCATGTCCGGGGTCGGTATCGAACGATCTTTGCGCATTGTATGATATTTCGCAGAGCACCGGATGGGTCCTGCCATTCAGGCCATCCGCCCATGCGGCTTTCAGCCGCCTAGACGGTCGAAGTTCTCCTCCATGTCCCGTATTCGTTTGTTGGCGCTTGGCGGCGTCCTCCTCGTGTCTGTAGCTCTTGCCGCCTTCAGCTCGCTCGCCTGCGGCAACGACGATGCCGACGAGGCGCCGATCCAGGTGGTTGTGTCGACGCAAGTGATCGCAGATTGGGCGCGCCAGGTCGGCGGCGATCTGGTGGATGTCCGTTCGCTGGTGCCGGCCGGCGCCGATGCGCACACGCTCGAACTGAGCGTGGACGATATCCGCGCCGTTTCCGAGGCTGACCTCGTTGTGATCAACGGTGCCGGGCTGGAAGCGTCCTATGAGGATGCAATCGAAGAGAACGCGGAAGACATCCTTGAACTCGCCGATGCGGTCGAAGCGATGGGGCATGAGTTGCACCCGTTTGAAGGCCTGCTCGGTTCCGACGAGGAGCACCACGAGCAACAGCAAGAGGAGCAACAGGCGCAGGAGGACGAACACGGACACGACCACGCCGGCGAAGATCCGCACTTCTGGTTCGACGCCGATATCGCTCAGGCGTCCGTCACGGCCATCGCTGCTCGCCTGATTGATCTGAGTCCCGACGACGCCGAGGAGATCGCCGACCGCCGCGACCAATATCTCGCTGAGATCGCCGAAGCCGACGAGGAGGTCCGCTCGCTGCTTGCTGATCTACCTGCCAACCAACGACTGCTCTTCACCTTTCACGACGCCTTCGGTTACTTCGCGCGCCGCTACGAGTTGGTCGTCGCCGGATTCGTAGTCGAGGGACCGGAGCAGGGGGCCAGCGCCGAAGCGATCACCGAACTGATCGAGTTGATCGAGCACGAAGGCGTGCAAACCGTGTTTCACGAGCCGCAATTCGACTCCGCCATCCTTGACACGATTGCGGACGAGACCCGCGTTGAGCGGCGGATCATCTGGTCGCAGCCGACCGATGACAACCCGACCTACATCGGCATCCTCGTCGGCAACGCGAAGGCCATCGCGGAACAATAGCTGACTCGATAGGCCGTTAGGCTGAGACGCGATGTCAGATCGCCTCTCAGCCTGTCAGCCGACGCAGTCCAAGCACAACATGGTCTGGATCGACCTCGAAATGAAGGGGCTCGATCCGGGCCGGGATGTGATCATCGAGGTCGCCGTCTTGATCACCGACGGTGACCTCAACATCATCGCCGACGGCCCCGACTTCGCGGTTCAACGTACCAAAGAAGAGCTCAACGTGATGAATGCCTGGAATCGGCGCACTCATCACGGTTCCGGCCTGATCAAGCGAGTCAAAACGTCCGAGGTGTCGATCGAACAGGCTCAGGCGGAGATCGTCGAGTTCGTACAGCAGTGGACCGAGAAAGGCAACGCACCGCTCTGCGGCAACTCCGTCCATCAGGACAAACGCTTCCTCTATCTGGAGATGCCCCAGTTGGTCGACTGGCTCAGCTACCGAATCGTCGATGTCTCGACCGTCAAGGAGCTGGCCAAGCGTTGGTACCCCGACCTGGAGAAGTTCGTCAAGCAAGAACAACACCGCACCCCGGGCGAAATCCACGAGGCAATGGACTATCTGCGTTGGTAACGGCAGCACATATTCAGAGCGCCGATGCAAAGGACGCTCAACTCGACCGCCAGAAAATGAGCAACGCCCCGACGCGGCGGCATGCTCGCCAGCAGGCAACTGGAATTCGCTGCCAGGCAGCAAGTGCTTTGAGCGGGACATCATCTGGCGAATCGGCCATACCGAATACATCGGAGCGTATCGCGCTGCGCAGCCCTCTTGGGCTGAGGAAGAAGATCACTCCCAGTGAAAGCACCGCGGTCAGCACGATTGACGGCCCGGCTGCGAGATCGAGGTTGAAGGACGCATACAGGCCCACAACGGTCGAGACGATACCGACTAATGCGGCAAACAGCATCATGTTCGTCAATCGGTTTGAGATTAGCAAGGCGGCTGCAGCCGGAGTAACCAGCATCGCCATTGCCAGGATCACGCCAACCAGTCGGAACGCGACCACTGTCGCCAGGGCAATTATGACCAGCAGTCCGACTTGCATCAAGGTCACCGGCACACCAGAGACGGCTGCCACTTCCGGGTCGTAGGCGATGAATCGTAGTTCCGGAAGGAACGAGAACACGGCCACCAACACGACGGCCGTGAGGATCGACATTACGATCAGGTCTGTCCACGATGCTCCGAGAATGTGACCGACTAGCAGCGAACCGAGATCGACGGAAAATGTCCGCTGCCGGGAGATCAGGAGGACGCCAAGAGCGAAGAACCCGGCAAACATGATCCCGATTGCAGTGTCTTCTCTGAGTCGACCCCGAATCGTCAGCAGCGCCACTCCCAGAGCGGTTAGTACCGCCGCAATCCCGGCGCCGAGTGTGATTAAAACAGCGCCGCCGCCCAACACCAACGCCACCGCCGCACCCGCGAGCTGCGTATGAGCGACTGCGTCGCCCAGGAATGCCAGGCCGCGTAAGACGACAAACACACCAACCATACCCGCAGCCACCGACACCACGATGCCTGCGAGCAGCGCGCGCTGCATGAATTCAAACGTCCAGGGCTCCGTCAGCCAGTCCAAGCAAACTCTTGCTAGGCCCCAACCTGCAACTCAGTAACACCATCTGGGAAGACGGGCAATATCTACGGCGGAGGCGCAACCATGGTACTGGAGAAACAGGTCACGCTCATCACCAGTGTGTCGCGAGGCTTCGGCCTTGCCACGGCGGAAAAACTGATCGATCGCGGGCACTCACGATGGGAAACCCGACCTGAATCGGTCGACGGCAAAGAACGGATTTCCCTGTGACGTACCGGGAGACACAGCCGCTTCAGGCGTGGGACCGGACAGGAGAAAACAACCCACATGGGCGCGTCAGGGGAGGCCGCCGCATACGCGGCGGCCTCCCCCTTGATGTCCGGCTTCAGCCTCCGGCGGCGACCAGTCCGGCTTCCTGCTCCCGTTCCAGCGCCCAATCGAACAGCGAGGGACCCGAGGGTCGCAGGTTGCGACCGCGAGGTTTCGGCTGCTCCGGCTCGTCGGCCAGGAACTCGGCCCAGCTGAACAACTCCTGCTGCGTCTCCGGTAACCCGTGATGCCCGCCGCAGGGAACGAGTTCGATGGCCACTGAGCACTCGGCAGGAGCGCGCGACGCGAGCTCGGCCTCGTCCTGATGTGGCTCCAGCCGCTCCCATCCATCATCGACCAGCAGCGCTTCGGCGTCTGCGGCGACCTGCTGCGCTTCGCGGAAGATGTCCTCGACCGGCTCGGAGTCGGTCTCGCCCGAGATCAGCTTGCGCGCCAGCGCCATCATCAGGTCGTCACCGGTGTCGCCGTAGGCGGCCAGCCCGTCCTCGGGCAGGTCGCCCTCGACCGCGAGCGAACTCTGCAGCTTCTGCGCGACCAGTTTGAGCGCGTCGGCCTGCAGCGTGTTGCGGTAGGCCATGAACACGACCTTGACCGGTTGGGTCTGGCCAATTCGCCAGCTGCGGCGCGAGGCCTGGCGCATGGTGTAGACCGAGTAGTCGGTCTCGTACCAGCAGATCGTCGCAAAGGCGATCAGGTCGAGCCCGGTCTGGACCAGCCTGGGGTGGCAGATGAGGACATCGATCCCTTCCTTGACCCGCTTGGCGACCCAGGCCTCTCGCTGCTTCGGCTCCACCCGGTCGGCTTTCATCACCGCCGTCTTGAACCCGTGCCGCGTGAGCAGCGACTCCAGGCGGCCGGTGATGTCGCGCGTGCCGGTATGGGTGGCATAGACCAGCACCCGCCGTCCGGCCAGGCGCTCCTGCGCGACCAGGTCGATCAGCTGCTGCTCCTTGGGGTAGACGCGCTCGGCGTCGAGCGGCGGCAGTTGGACGATCAGGTCGCCCGTGTCGGGATCGAACACCGACTCGCCCCTGGTGCAGCCCTCGGGATAGGCCAGCAGCGCCTGCAGGTAGGTCGAGAGCAGCCGCGCCGAGCCGCGTTCGATCGCCTGCAGCAGGGCCCGCTTGAGGTCGGTGGCGAGGATCCGGTAGGCGGAGGCCTGGGAGACTCCGTGCAGGCCCTCCTCCGTGTCCATGCTCGCGACCTGGATCTGCTCCTCGTAGGCGGGCAGGCCCGAAGCGACATCGGCCAGCCTGAGGAAGAGCGAGTGGCCGATGATGTGGAACAGCGCCGCCGGCGCCATGCCCGGCCGCTCCTTGACCTGCTTGCGGTAGTTCCGCCGCCGCGAGATGGAGCCGTCCTCGGTCGGGTCATCGTCGCGGTCGTGGCGCACGCGCTGCTCGAGGAAGCCGTAGCGCTCGACCCACTTGTGCTCGTCGGAGCGTCCGAACTCGGAGCGGATCTCCGGCGAGAACCGGTAGAGCAGGTGGAAGAGCGTCGAGGCGTAGCCGCCCATGAGCGTTCCCGAGAGCGCCAGCGACTTGCCGCAGGCGTCGGCCAGGATGCCGGCCGAGACGCCCTGCGCGGAGCCGCGACCCTTGTGCTCATGCACCTCGTCCACGATCAAGAGGTCGAAGTAGCCGCGCATGTGCTGCTTGACGTAGTCGGCCAGGGGGTACTTGCGCGGACCTTGTCCGGGCCTGCGGCGCGCCATCAGACCGGCGTTGTAGTCGGTCGTTACGGTCTGCGCCGGCCGCGCCTCCGCCGTCCACAGGGGCGTCCCGCACTTGGGACACTGGTGACGCTTCTTGTCCAGCTGCTTGTGCGGGACGGGGACGCCTTCCGCGTCCACGATCTGCGCGGTGCAGTCGGGGCAAGCCGGGGTCATGATGAACTCGCCGGTCTCTTCGTCGCGGACGGGGTTACCGTCCTCATCCTTGAGCCGGCGGGTCCAGTAGGCGGGACGAAATCGGTGACCGAGCTTGGCTCGCGAGTGCGACATGACCACGTACTGGGGGCCGGAGCCTTCCTGGCGGCGCAACTGCTCCAGGTCGGTGATCGAGTCGGCGATCCCGGTGCGGACCAGCGGGATCGTGTCCTCGATCTCGCGTTTCCACTTGCCGACCAGGTGGGGCGGGCAGAGTACGAGCACGCGCCGGAAGCCGGCCAGCTGCGCGGCGGCGATGGCGATGAACGTCTTGCCCACGCCCATCTCGCCGACGACGGTCGTGCCGCGCTGCTCGGACAGGCTCTGCGCGGCGCCGCGGATCACGGTCTCCTGGGCGCCCATCGGCCGGCGCTTGAGTCGGGGCATCGGGCGGTCGTCCGCGGCCGGACGGTAGCGGGGTGGGTAGCTGTGGACGATCCGCTTGGTGATCGCCTCGCGGTAGGTGTCGATGAACTCTGAGAGGTTCACGGTTACTCCTCGATGTGGGCCCGCGCGTCCTGGACGCACTCGGGCAGGCTCTCGTAGTCGTCCTGGCTGCGGTTGCAGGTGCACCACCAGGAGAAGGCGCCCTGACCGGTCTCGTTGCCGTGCTCGTCGATCGGCACGGTCTTGTCGAGATAGATGTGGCAGCCGCGATCGTTGATCCAGAGGTTCATGGTCGGGTTCCGTTCTAGCGCGACCCGCGCAGACGGCGGGTCGAGCCGGTTGTGTTGGTTTAGGCCGTGAGTGCAAGCGTCAGCTGCCGCTCGGGTGCGACGGCGTCAAGCCGCTCGGCCAAGAGGCGGGCGGAGTCGCGGTCGGCGAAGTCGTCCAGGTCGATCCATTCGAGCTCGAACAGCGCGGTGATCACCTGGCCGATCGTGACGTAGGCGTTGAAGTCCGGTAGCGATGTTGTGTGCTCAGGCACCTGAGGCCAGCCAGACCAGGTCACTGGGCTGCCAGTCGACCAGCTCGACCCGGTCGTCTGGCCGCCAGTCGAAGATCGGGTACTCGCGTTCGCGGACGCCGCGGGCCTCGCGCCGGGCGCAGGTCGAACACTGGTTGAGGGGCAGCGCGCCAGTGTGGGGGGTGAGGCTCTGGTCGCCGACCTGGTAGTTTTCGCGGCAGGTGCCGCACTGGGTAGTCTGGGTCATGTCAGTCACTCCCTGTCTGACTAGAGCGAGCGAGGGCCGTTATCCCTCGCTCGCTCGCTTGGTTCGTGGGAAGCTCGTTCAGTTAGCGGTCGTCGTCCTCGATCCGTTCCGCGCCCTGGGGCGTGTGCTGGGTCATGTAGCCGCAGCCGCCGCAGGGCGCCCGGACGACCTCGGTCTCGTGGTAGCGGTAGTCGAAGTACTCGGCCGATGACTGGCGCCCGCAGCGGTCGCAGGCGTAGTGGACTCTGAGTCGGGGCATGGTGGGTCTCCTTGTCTCGTGTGGGCGGTGTAGGTGCTGGTGCGCGTCGCGCCCGGCTGCGCAGGGGTCGTGAGGTTGGGTTCGTTCGGTCCCGCTACGCCTCGATCCGTTCGATCCGGCCGGTGTCGAGGTCGAGCGTGACCACGCTGGTCTGCAGCTGCTCGCGGTAGACATCGTGCGTCTCGCCTTCCTCGACCAGGACCATCTCCTTAGTCGTGCGTCCCTTGACGAGCACGCGGGACTCAGGCGTCTCCAGTTCGAGGTTGTCGAGGAACCCGGCCGCGACCAGCATGGCCAGGTGCCCCTTGCGCAATGGCATCAAGGGGCGCGTCGAGCGGTCCGTGGGCGGCCAGAAGGCGTCCGTGATCTCGTCCTGGGTCCAGAGCCCGCGCTTGCGAGCTTCGGCGACCGCTTTCGAGAAGTCGATCACCCGGGTGGTGAACATCACCGGACCCGGCGCCGACATGCCGACGTCGTACTCGGGCCGCAGGTCGTGCCGCAGCGGTTCCAGCTCGTCCACGCCCGCGAGCAGGTCGGCCATCGCCCGCGCGTCCGGCCGCGGCTGCGGCTTACGCACGCCGATCACGACCACCTGGTCGAACTGTTCGCGCTCGGGCTCGGGGAAGGCCCAGACCCGGACGCGTCGGTAGTTGGTGGTCAGGAACCGCGCCGAGGTCGCGACCTGCGAGCGCGGGATGATGTAGACCAGCACCCCGTCCGGCTCCAGGTAGCGCGAACAATGGGTCAGGAACGCGTGCTCGACCCGCTTGTCTTCCCGGTCGTGGTCGTAGGGCGGGTTGAGCCAGAGCAGGTTGAACGCGCGGTTGGCGATCGAGCAGCGGAACAGGTCGCTGGAGAGCGCGTGGTCGAGCCGCTCGGCCGCCTCCTGCGCGCGCTCGGTGTGCAGCTCCACCCCGTAGGTCTCGATCGGGACGTGGCGGTTCATCGAACCCGCCAACTGCGACAGGGCGTCGCCCGGACCGCAGCAGGGGTCCAGCAAGCGGACGATGTCGTCTCGGTTGCGGCCGTAGCGAATCGGCGCCATCAGCAGCGAGCGGATGTAGTCGACTACGCGCGGCGGCGTCGGGTAGTAGCCGCCCTTCAGTTGTCCGGCGAGTCTCATGCGTTGTCTTCCTTTCGGTTGTCGGCCTCAACGAGGCCGATCAGGTGGTCTTCGAGGTCTGCGGCAATCTGCGCGATCTGCCAGCCGGACTCCGGGGGTTGGAGCCACCAGCGGGCCGTCTCGTCGGCGCCCAGGCGGACGCTGACGATGATCTGGTCGTCCGAGGGTTCCGTCATGGGTGCTCCTCTCGGTACTGCTCAAGCAGGTTGAGCAGGTGGTCGTGGATGTCCTCGTGGACGCCCTCCTCGATCTGCTCGGCGTCCGTTTCGAGGTCGAAGTTGTAGATCGCGGTGATCTCTTCGCCGGCGATGTCGTCCTCGCCCGCTCGGGTCTCGACCGTGACGGTCACATAGCGGTGGCTCATACCGATCCTCCGTTCCATTCGCGCGGCAGCTTGAGCGCGCCGTACCTGACGGCCGCCGAGAGCTCGGTCTCGAGTTGCTGCGGGTCGTGGTAGCAGGACCAGGCCTTGAGGCCGACCGACTTGAGCGGCCGAATCGCTTCGTGCTCCAGCCCCTGCTGCCAGAGCCAGTCGGCCCAGCTGTGGTGGATCGGCAACTCGGTGCGCTGGTTGAGGAAGCGCAGATGCAGCGCCGGCGCCTCCGAAGCGTCCGGGGTCAGCAGCAGGAAGGCGTCGCGCTCAAACGAGAGTTCCGCCATCTGCGTGTAGACCATCGCGTGCCAGGCGCCGGCTTGCGGCAACCGCGCGATCTTCGTCTTCCAGGTGCCGATGCTGTGCTCGGGAATCTGGCAGCGCTCGTAGCCGCCCTCATGCAGGTCGTCCACGGCGCCCTGGATCAGGAAGGCCGGGCTGGGCGGCGAGTTGAGCAGCGCCGCCCAGATCGCCTTAAGCGAGGTCTGAGCGCCAACCATCGAGACGAACCAGAGCTGGTTCTGCTCAGGGTCGGAGGCGAACGCGTCGCAGGTGGCGGAGAAGCCGCCCGCCGTAATCGTGTAGAGCTGGGTTGCGTGGTCGTCTCCCGAAGGAGGCGTGGTTGGGGTGTCGAGCATCGCTCGTCCTTTCCAATGAATCCGAAGCGGGGTTGGGAGTCAGTCGATCAGGCCCTGGCCTTTGAGCGAGACCCAGCCGTCGGAGCCAATCACGACGTGGTCGAGCAGCTCGATCCCGAGCAGGTTCCCGACCTCAACCAGGTCTTTGGTGAGCTGGATGTCCTCGCGGCTCGGTTCCGGGTCGCCGGAGGGGTGGTTGTGAACCACGACGATGTGCGGCACGGCCTCGATCACCGCCGGGCGGAAGACCTCGGCCGGGCGCACCAGCGCGGCATAGCCGTTGCCCTGGTAGATCGTGCGTTGGCCGACGACGCGGTTCTTGCGGTCCAGGAGCAGTACGCGGACCTGTTCCTGGGCCAGCCGGGACATCTCGTCCGAGAGCAGGTCGACGACGGTCTCGGGCCGGTAGATGGTGGGCATGTCGAGGGGTCGCTCGGGCTTGGTCTCGACCTCGTAGCGGATCGCGAGTTCGCCCAGGAGGTTGAGGTTCTGGCGCAGGGCGTCGAGCAGCGCCTGCCTCTCGTCGGTTGCGGGAATGGATTCGGTCAGAGTGGTCACGTCTAGTTCCTTTCTGGTGGTGAGCACGAAGCGGGGCCGCTCTCCCACCAATGCGGAGAGCGGCCCCGGGATGCGCCTCTGGAGAGGCGTCAAATGGCGTGATGAGGGACTAGAAGGGCTGGTCCCCGTCATGGTTGTTGCGGCGGCCGTTGCCCCCCGCTCGGGTCGGGGGCTGGCTACTGCTGTTGCGAGAGTCGAGGAAGACGACCTCGTTCGCGTGAACCTCGGTCGTCTGGCGGCGCTGGCCGTCCTGGTCCTCCCAGCTGTCGTAGCCGAGCCGGCCCGAGACGTAGATCCGGTCGCCCTTGCGGACGTACTCGGCGACGGCCTCGGCGGTCTTGCCCCAGACCACGAGGTTGTGCCAGTTGGTCTGGGCGTCGCCCGACCCGTTGCGGCGGTCGGTCGCCAGCCTGAGGCGGCAGACGGCGGTTCCCTGCTTGGTCTGGCGCAGCTCGGGGTCGGTCCCGACCCGGCCCAGCAGTTCGATTCGGTTGATCGTGCGTGACATTCGTCGTGCTCCTTTCAAAGAGCGTTTGTTGGTGCAGTCAGGCCGCACCGTCTGGAGATACGAGCAAGGCCGCCTTCCGTTCAGAGGAAGGCGACCCTGTTGAGCACCCGTCTGGCGGGCGTCGTGACTTAGTGGTTTGGGGTCCGTTAGAAGGGTGCATCCTCCGTTCCGTGGTCCGAGTGTCGGCTGCCCGCGGCGTCGAGGAAGACGACTTCGTTCGCGTGAACCTCGGTCGTCCGACGGCGCTGGCCGTCCTGGTCCTCCCAGCTGTCGTAGCCGAGCCGGCCGGAGACGTAGATCCGGTCGCCCTTGCGGACGTACTCGGCGACCGCTTCGGCGGTCTTGCCCCAGACCACGAGGTTGTGCCAGTCGGTCTGGGCGTCACCGTTCCCGTTGCGGCGGTCGGTCGCCAGGCGCAGGCGGCAGACGGCGGTTCCCTGCTTGGTCCGGCGCAGTTCGGGGTCGGTCCCGACCCGGCCCAACAGTTCGATTCGGTTGATCGTGCGTGACATTCGTCGTGTTCCTTTCAAAGCGCGATGTGTCGGCGCGGGCTTTCCGCGCCTGTTTGGGTGAAACGAAGCCGGGCCGGCCTCCGATGGTTGGAGACCGGCCCTCGGTTGTGACCTCTTGAGAGTGAGGTCGTCTAGCTGACTCTGAGGTACTCCGAGGTTTGCTCGGTCACAATCTCGGCGCGCTGTTCTGGTTCGAGCAGCGCATTGAGCCGCTTGTGGTCGACCGCGTAGCGGCGGCTCGTGACCATGCCCACCGTGCGGGTCTTGGCCGAGCCCTCCAGCCTGGCTTTGGCTTCTCCTTTCTGTTGGAGCCAGTGCTGGAGGGTCTTGAGCGCTCCGCGCTTGTCGGCGTCGAGCGACTTCAGCTGCTGCTGGATTTGCTCGTACTTGAGCAACGCGTCGTGGGCGACCTCGTCCGAGACCGGCTCGGTCGGTTCGGCGTCGGCCTCATCGACCGCCTCTGCCGCCTCGCCGGGTTGGCAGACGTTGAGGTAGGGGCAGCGTTGGCACTGCCAGTCCGATGCGGTGAAGTCTCGTTCTGGCAGCGCCTCCGGATTCGGGCCGTGCAACTCGTAGTGCTCGGCGAGCGGGGCGAGCCGCTCGCAGGCGCGGTCCCAGGCTCGCTCCACCCGCTCGGCCGGGATCACCTCGTAGTCCCAGCTGCGCGCGCCGGTGTCGAGCGTGGCGATGACCACGTCGCGGCACTCGCCGTAGAGACCGAGCGAGTAGCAGGCCGCCTGGGCGACTGAGTCGGGATGGCTGCGTTCGGCGCCCAGGGTCTGCCAGCGCTTGAACGCTTCGGGTCCGCGCGTCTTGACCTCGATCACCGACTCGTCGCCGAACAGCTCGATCGCGCCGGTGGCGTCGGGATGCCCGGTCACGGTCAGACCCGGTCCCGCCTCGACTTCGACTTGCAGCGGCGCGTCGGGGTCGGCCGGGGTGACCGTCCAGAAGCGCCGCTGCATGGCGCGCACAACGACCGCTTCGAGCGCCTGGCCGGCCTCGAGCACGGTCTTGGTCTCGTCCGACATTGGGTTGGTCACGTCCTGTTCGGTGGCCGCGTACCAGAGCGCGCGGCGGCATTGGCCCAGGGCCGAGGCGCGGACTTCGAGCTGCTCGTCGTCGGTGAACCGCGCCGCCGGTCGGTCGTAGGTGGCCGAACGGCTGCCGGTCTGAGTTGGATGGCTGAGGGTCATGATTGGTTCCTTTCGGGATACCGGTATGGAGGAAGAGCGCGGCCCCCGGGTCGGTGCCCGGGGCAGGCGCGCACCTGAGTGGCGGCCGCGCTCCAGTTGGTTGGCTGGCTCGCCTGGCTCAGCCTTGTTCGGACCGCAGCCGCTGTTCGAGCTTCTCGGCGGCGGAGGCGATCAGCGGGTTGAGCTCGTCTGGGCCGAGTTCGTCCAATGCGCGTCCGGTCTTGGCCTCGACGGCGGCGCGGACCTGCTCCTCAGAGAAGCCCTGCTGCGCGCTCAACTCGATCAGCTGGGTGCGCAAGTTCGCTGCGTCGCGCTTGTCGACCCCGGCTGATTCGGGCGTCGGCTGAACGACCCGGCGTCGCGGTTGCGGCTCGCTGCGGCGTTCAGGTTGCGGCTGCCGCCGCGACTCTGGGGCCGGTCCAGGAGGTCGGCTGCTGCGGCTGCTCGTCGGCGGATCGCCATAGAGGCCGTTGCCGAAGCGGTCGCCGAAGCTGCGCAGGGCGCGCTTGAGCGCGTCGGTGACGGCGCCCTTGAACGCCGTTTCGTGGCCCTCGGCCGACTCGTCCGTGACCGCCTGGAAGCCGACGTCGGTGCGCGAGGGCGCGCCCGGCACGCTGACCGTGACAGTCGCCGAGTAGGCGGCCGAGCGCGTGATTTCGCCGCTGCGCGAGTCGGTGGACTCGATCTCGCGCAAGGTCACATCGCCGACCAGCTCGTAGCCCCAGCCGCCGAAGCCGAAGATCCGGTTGGCCTGGTCGATCGCCGTGTGGCCCTCGATGTAGTCGAACTTGCGCCCGCCGCGGCCCTTGCGCCGCGAGACCAGCTGGGGGTCGAGCGGTTGCGCCAGGGCTTCGGTCACACGCGGTGCCAGCGCGTCCCAGTGCAGGGCCTCCGGCGCCGTCGGCGCGGAGACCGTCTGCGGGGCGGAGTGCGGGCGCGCTCCGTTGCCCCCCGTTCGGGCCGGGGGCAGGCTGTTTCCGTTGCCATTCCTGCGAACCGCCGTCGCGGTTCCATTGCCGTTCCTGCTGCTCATTTCCTGCTCCTTACTCAGTGGTGTTCGTGGTTGTTGGGTGCGGTTGCCGGTGACGGCAACCGTGCGCCGCGCCGCAGGCACGGTCGGTTAGAGGCCAGAGGCGGGCCCTCCGTTTCGTTGTTTGACGGGGGTGTTGGGTGGCAGCAGGAAATGTCCCGCTGGGAGCGGCGTCGCTAGCGAGCGGCCAGCGCCGCTCGCCTGAGCTGGTCGAGGAAGACGGCGCGGCCGTCCGGGCGAGCGCCCAGTTCGCCCACGTCGGAGACGCCCTGAGGCAGGTTCACGATCGCGGCGCGGTGAGCGCCGAGCAGTCCGGCTAGCTCGTTTGCCGCTGCGCATCCGGCCTCATCGGCGTCGAAGGCGAGGAAGACGCGAGGTCGTCCCTGTAGGGAGGAAGCCAGCTTGTCCATCCCCTGGGCGCCGAGCGCGGCGCAGGCGGGCAGGCCCCAGGCCGTCAGTAGGAGCCAGTCGAACAGCCCCTCGGCGACGACGATCCAGGGAGCCTGTTGGTCCAACCGCGAGAGTCCGAGCACCGGCTTGGGGCCGGGCAGGGCCTGGAACCTGGGGCTGACCTCGGGCCAGATCGACCGACCGGCGAGCCAGCGCACGCGCCCCCCAATCAGCTCGGGGACGACGACCATGCCGCCGAAGCGCTCCCGCTGCTGCCGAACGAGTCCGCTGGAGAGGATCCGCCGGTCGTCGAAGCCGGCCTGCCTGAGCCAATCGCGCAGCCCATGCCCGCTGGCGTAGCCCAGCCCCAGCTGCTGCGCGGCCTGCGGGACGATGCCGCGTCCGGCGAGGTACGCCTGGGCGGCCTGGCTGAGCTGTAACTGGCGCTGGTAGCAGCGCATCGCCGCGGTCAAGAGCGCCGGATCCCTGACTGTTGGGGGCGGTTCTTGGCGGTGTGCTGAACTGGCGGGCTGGGCGGTCGCCGGAGCAGCAGCCTGGGGCCCCAGAGGCGGCGCGCGCTCCAGGCGGCGAATCGCCTCGGGCAGGTCGACCCCGTCCGTGCGCTGGACGAAGTCGAGCATGTCGCCGCCCAGGCCGCAGCCGAAGCAGTAGAAGCGCTGGGTGTCGGCGTAGACCGTGAAGCTGCCTTGCGTCTCTTCGTGGAACGGGCAGACTCCCTGGCGGACCCGTCCGCGTCCGCGCAGCTTGACGCCGGCCGCCTCGACCACGTCGCCCAGGGGGTGGCGCGCCTTGAGCGCGGGAATGTCGACAGTGCTGGTCAACGTCAAGAGGCACCGTCCCTGGCTAGCGGCTTGAGCCCCCTGAGGCTGCGCTGCGAAACGATCTTGCCTGGTCGCCAACGCATGCCCAGCACAGCTCGGACTTCGAGCGTCCCTTCGTCTCGAGGTGCGAGGACAGCGGCTCGCCCCGTGCCAGGTCTGTAGACCTGTGTTTGCTCCTCGCTGAACGTTCGCCGGGCCAGGTCGAGGAACTCGGCGTAGGCCCAGCGGCGCTCGCCGTCGGTCGAGCCGCTCAAGTCGAGCGCGGCGAAGACGCCGAGCGCTGCATCGTGCTCACCGGTGTGCCTGAGGCGTCGCGCCTCGTGAATCGCCCGGGCCGGGGATGTCACCGGTTGCGCCGGTTCATCCAGGCCGAAGACGGCGTCAATCAATCGGTCGACCAGTTCCTCCAGCGTGGGCCGGGGAGCGTTCGCGGTGGTGGTGTTTGCAGTCATGTGGTCTCCTTTCCTGTCGACGTGCGACTGCGGCTTAACGAAGAAGGGCCGCCCCGGAAGGCGGCCCTTGAGTGGTGCGTTGCTGGGCTTGAACGGTCAGCGGCGGCGCCCCGCACGCGCGACCGAGGCCAGGCGGCCGGTCCAGACCCGCCGCGCCAGCCAGCCGGCCCAGCCGAGGCCGCATGCGTTCAGCGCCACGACCTGCAGCTCGTATCCCAGGATCAGCGGCGCGGCCAGCAGGAGGATGGCGAAGGGCGCCAGGACGACCGGCCAGGAGCGCCCGCGTGCGTCGTTCGACGTCAGCATGGCCTCGGTCGCGGAATCCCGGGAAGCTGAGGCCGTTGCGCCCTCAGCGCGGTACGCCGACCAGATCGACTCGCCGCCGAGCGTCTCCAGCCGGCGGATGATCCGCTCACGCGAGCAGCCGGCCGATTTGCAACGGACATCGATCCCGTCGCCGTCGGGCCGCTGGCGGAAGGCCAGCAGGTCCTGTTCCGATTCGTGGCAGACAGCCGCCGTCCAGAACCAGCCGCGCTCAAAGCGCACCCGCTGCCGGGGCGCGATCAGTTCGGCGATCCGCGCGGCCGTGGGACCGACGTAGCGGCCTCTCGTTCTTGTTCCGTTCGTCTCGTTCGTGTCCCTCATCTTGAGCTCCTTTCAGTTGAGCCATGTGCTTGGGCGGGACCTTGTGGATGGTGATCCGACCTGGCCCGGCGTATCGAGTACGGGGTAGGCCGGGCGCGGTTCGTCGCGGTTGATGGTCTGAATGGGTGGATGATCGAGAACGCTCTCCGGGCGTGGTCGGCCGGTCCGTACTCGATACGGGGATGCCGGACACGCGGAGTAGGAGTGCGATCTAGGACGCTGGAGCCCGATCGGTGGTCATGAGCAGGCCGGAAGACCGCTGTGGACGACGGGCGCGGACGTGAGTAGACCGGGCTGCGCTCCACGCAGTCCGATCACGGAGGTGAATGACGAGCAACAAGCGCGATACCGGCGCTGGTGCTGGTGTCCTCCCAAGCCGAAGCGCTGATTGCGCATCGCTCAGGCGTGACCCGCATTCCGAGCAGTCAGGGGAGAGCAAACCTCGTATCCCGTGACCACTGCACGCAGCGGATGCGCGCTATTCCCACACTGCGTCCGGCACTGGGGAGAGCAAACCTCTGATCCCACGGGCCAGACACGGGTCGGGGACAAACCCTCCAGCGTTTCAAGGCATGGAAATGCTGGCAAAGCCTGAAGACCATCTTCATTAGTACGCTCAGCCCGATGCGATTGCAAGCGCATGAGACGAGGCAGCAGTTGCTCCAGCCGTACTAATGCTCAAAAGGCGACACCGATGTCGCCAGACTGGATCCCAGCAGCCCGGGTAACTTCCGGAAAACCCGCTGGCAGTGCAGCGACTTAGTGAGAGCGCACGATGGAGGGGCTTGCCGAGCTGCACGAGTGAGCTGGTCAAGACTGTGGCGAATTGGTCAATAGTCCCTGGCGATCTACGAGGAGCACTGCGATCCGGGTGCAATCGAGTGCAATTGCGCTCGGATCGGCAGGTGCTCAGCGGCAGTTTGGACACGAAGCGACCGGACTGCGCATCGCCACATCATGTGGAGGCAGTCCGGTCAGTCGTCCACTCTGCGGTCAACGAGTCGTCGGGACGACCCGGAGACCGGTCCCGCACTTCGAGCGAGTCTCAGGAGAGCCAGGCTCAATCCCTTGACCAGTTCGCGCAGCGGGGGCGCTTGTCTCTCGGTGAGCCGGACCATCGGGAGAGCGAGGCTCAATCCTCTGGCCGGACCCGGGTTGGAGACGAACCCACCAGTTTTCTGGGCGAGAAGAACTGGCAAAAGCCGGAAACCACCCTCAGTAGTACGCCCCCGAAACGACGTACGCAACGGTATGAAGGAGGCCGTGCTCTGATCGCTTGCTGCGATGTACCAACGATGTATCGACGATGTATCGACGATGTAGCCAGCCGCAACTCTCGACCGCCTCATCTCGATACGCTGCCGAGCGGAGGCAGTCGTTTTGATCACCCCGCAGCAGGTTCAGCTCGCGCTCGCGCTGGTCGAACCCCAGAACAGCTACGCGCCCAGCGACCTCACCCTGGTCGCGGAGCGGGCGAACAACGAACTGGCCGCCTGGGGACATGCGGGTCACGAGGTTGCATTGGTGCGCGTGGTCCCGTTCTACGGCGACCCGCGCGTGCTGCGCTGGTCGTTCTGGTGCGAGACCTGTCACGTTTCCCAGCTGGCGCTGCTCTCGCGACCGGTCGCCCGCTGAGCAATCGACCCGGACCTCCCGCCACCCGGCAACCAGCGGCATGGCCTCCGGTAGACCCGCTCCTCGTCCACCCCCGGTTCCGTCGTGACCACCTGCGGATGGAAGCTGGGGTGTGGCGGGGTGGGTTGGGGCGTGGTCGAAGCAGCCTGGTCTTGGCCTGCCCTGGCCTACTCCAGCCGGGCCAGACGCTCCTCGTGCCGACCGACCGCCTGTGCGAACTCCTCGCGCAGGCGTCCTCCTGCCTGAGTTCCCCGAGCTGTCAAAGCAGCGCCAACTCGTCGTCGGCCCCTTGTCGCCGCCATCGTCGTCTTGCAAGTCGTCCGTGCTGTTCACGTCGTCATCAGGCAGTTCCGCCGTCCGCAACCCGCCATGCGTCTGGGCGAGGTCCTGTAGGGGGAGCCCCGCCGCCCCGCCCTCGCCCGTCGTCCTGGGTACTGCTTGCTCCCGTGGTCCGCCTGTCCGCCTGCCGTCACTCGCTCAGCCTCCTCGCGTGGTGCGTCACCCATTGAAGTCGAGTGCAATCGGAGTGCAATCGAGTGCAATCAACCATGAACCAGCAGTGGACACAGATCATTTGTCGATTGCACTGCACTCAACCCGCTTCGCCCCTGCTTTTGCTGGTCGCCGAGGCCAGATTGCACAGTGCAATCGATCCTCGATTCCTGTACACGCCCGTGACATCACATCGCAGCCGATCTCGGCCATGGCTCAGCGGGGGCGAGGCCGGCGTCGCCGCCCCTGAGCCGCTACTCCGCAGCACCTCTGCAAACACACTCCAGTGCATCGAGCGAGAACCGAAGTGCATGAGGAGGCGCATTGAAGAGAGCGAGATGGGCAACCGGAAGCGGTGGAATTGGATCGCCGCGGCGGGTTTGCTTGTGGCCGCAACGATCGCGATCCTGGTCTGGCGGTCAGTCCAGGCTCAGGTCCCGCACTCGGGCGATGAGCTGGTATGGGTGATCGATGACGAGGACTGGATCAAGCGCGAAAAGCTCGGCGAGTCTGGTGCCCTGGGCTGCCGTTCTGGCATGAGAGACGCGGCGGCTCTCAGCTGGTGGTACTGGGTGAGGGGGAGGGTCCGGTAGGGAACGAGCGTGAAGCTCGTGGGCCACCTGGACGGGAGCAATGTGCAGCGTGGAGAGGCGCCTACGTCAGTCGGACCGAGCGGATCGCTGAAGGATCGGTCGCCCCATTGCCGGTGCGAGTTGGATCTTGGCCAGGGGTTATCTTGTTGCCGGAAAGCGGTGCAGATGGGTGTGAACGATCGAGAGACCGATTCCTGGCAGAGGCCGGCAGCGAAGATGCCGGTCCAGCGGAACGCGCTCGTGCACGTCGATCAGGGGATGACAGGCGATCTGCAGGCCTGGGGACACGCCGGCCACCTCGTCTTGCTGCAGCGGGTGGTCGGGACCGACAGCGGAGCCCCGGCCGAACGCTGCCTGTTCTGGTGCGAGAGCTGCAAGCTCTGGCTGCTCGCCCGGCTCGCCGAACCGGACGACGGATAGCGGCCAGCGGACCGCTTTCGCCTTGGCTAACCTGCGGAGGTGCGGCGCGGACCTCGCCAGCGGCGACCATGATCCGCTCGTCCGGTCGCACTCTCGCTCTGGCGCTCCCGACGGACCGATGAGCGGTTCCGGGAGCGCCTCGTGCGCGGCGCAACCACGCACGGCCGTTGCGGCCAGCGCGCCGCGTGGGTGACTGCTGTAGACCTCCTGCGGTCGCCTCAAGCGGGCGCATCCTCCGCTGGGAACCTGATCAGATGCCGATGCTCGGGCGCGAGCCGAACGACGTGGTCGAGGTGATCACCGGTGGGGCATCACTCGGCACGGTCGGGGCCGGTACGGCCGCCTCAGTCTCAGGTGGGCGCAGCCGCCAGTGGTTGCGTCCCGTGTTTTCCAGCTCGCCCGTTTCCTTGAGCCGCTGCAGGTTGGACTGCAGGGTCGCCATCGGCTTGTCCGAGCGCGGCGCCGCGTCGTGTTGTTCCAGGTAGGCCAGGATCTTGGTCGCGTGCGCCGGCTCGCGCTGCTGGCCCAGGAACTCGCGGATCTTCGCGCTGATCAGCCCGCGCGGCAGGCGGGATCGCTTCGGGGCTTGCGCCTGACGCCGAGCCGGGCGCTTGGCCTGCGGTTTCGTGGTTGCGGGCGTAGCAGCAGAACCGGACTCGAGGCGCAGCAACTCCTCGATCAGCCGGCGCTTGGTGGCGAGCCGCTCCAGCTGCGTCTGGATGCCGTCGAGTTCGGCGCGCAGCTGATCGTCGAACAGATCTGCCATGTGCGGAGTCCTTTCGGTGATGACGGACATGCCTTGCGCAGGGCTCAGCGATGGGCCTCGGGTCGTCTGCCAGATGGAGCCAGCATAAGCGTGCCTCCGGAGCCTGCGCGACGAGCAGCCGCCCGGGGCGGGACGCCAACGTGTGGATCATGTTCTGTCCAGGCCGCAGCGCCGCCCGGCCTCTGCGGGCGCCTGGTGGGGGATCGAGCAGGCGGGCGACTGCCCGGGCGTCCTGTAAGGTATGGGCCTCTAAGATCGCCTACAGGAGCATCATCGACGTGGATCTGGTCGGTCAGAGAGATCCATCCGACGTGAAGATCCAGCAGAATGAACTCTATTGTCGTACTTACGACTGGGACTAAGGTGCCATGACCACAATCTTCGTCGAGGCGTTTGGTCGCCTGTCCATTCACAAGGACAGAGCAGTTGATGTCCTCGACGAGGACTTATACAGCGTCTTCTTGGCACGATCGCAACTGATGGGTTGGTCCACGATCCACTCGTCCGCCTCACTTAGGGGAATACCTTTGCTCTGGGGCATGAACGAAGCGGAGTTGACCGATGAGGACGACGGACCCCGCATCGGGTTCGCTCAGGTAGGACTCGATGTCGGTTGGGGTGCCGACATTGTTGACCAGAGCGAACTGGAGTCCCCTCGTTTGAGTGGCCAGCGGGTTGGGGAACCCGCACCCTTCCCGAACCGCCCAACCGTCCCGCCCACTGACCCCGTGTTGGCAATCCCGCCACTGATTCAGTGCCTGGATGACTCACTCCGATGGTTCGGAGAGGCTGAGGTCGCAGCGGCTCAAGTGACGGCGATTCACATCGAACCCAGGCAGCGCTCCTACTTGCACCGCCTGGTATCCGTACTCAACTGGTTCAACATCGGAACTGCGAGTGAGCGCCCGCGCGCATTGGTGACCGTGGCGGCCGATCAATGGGATGCGGGCAAGGAGGCGGACGTTGTTGCCGCCATCCACCAAAGGAACACCGGTTCATTCCAGTTCGGTTCACTAGTCACCGCTGCGGCAGAGTATGCAGCCGACACCGATTGGCCCTGGCCTCAGCTTGTTCGCACGAACATGGGTCTTGATGTGTCGATGCCAGAGTGGTCAGGCGGCGCGGTCGGATGGGTGATCGGGACGGTGTTTGACGCCGCACTCTCACTGGAACAGGCGCCAGGTTCGCTATCCGTCCGGGTGTCGCGCACGTCCGAATGATTCGCCAATCATGTGAGCGCAATGTCGTAGAGGCCGAAGAACCAACAACCCCACACGAACAACGCAGATCCCACGCGCCAGCGTGAACGCACGAGTATCGCTGCCCCAGTGACCGGGACAGGCACCAAGGCAACAGATGTCAGGCCAATCATGCTGAACGAAGCAAGGTAGCCGAAGGCCACAAGAGCGATGCCAACGCCCAACAGGACATTCGAGTGGAGTTGTGGGCGATCAGAGGGAAACATGGGATGCTGGATTGATCGCTCAAAACTCTGCCAGTTGATTGTTGACGAGCTGCGACTTTATCAGTGTCGGGCCGCTCCTGTCAGGATGCAGCAGCGCTCGTTCTGCGTCCAGGCACGCCGTTGGCGTGGACGCAGTTACTCACGGTGACGCACGAGATCCCGAGCAGGCGAGCGGTCGCCTGGACCGAGAGCCTTTGCCGCCGCGCTCGCTGGATCGCCTTCCGGCGGGCGAGCTGGCGAGGGGTGGGCGGCGGCAGCGCACGTCCATTCGCGGCCGCTTGGGGCGCCGCGCCGTTGTTCCGCTGATCGGCGGCCTGGCCGCTCAACTGGCTGGGCAACGCGCCGCCGGAGGCGCGGCCGGAGACGATGCGTTCGTGGTCGGGATGGCTGGCGAGTTCGGCCTGGACCGTGCGCAGGGTGCTGGCCAGCGGCGGGGCCAGGCGGGTGGCGATCTGTTCGCTGTGGTGACGGACCGAGAGGGCGCCGTCGGCTCGCTCGGCTACTTGGACCCGCGCGCCGGCATAGCTGGTCCGCTCGGGGCCGGGCAAGAGCTGGACTGTCCGCCAGCGATACTTGACGGTGTTGTCCCCCGGTCAAGCCGGGGGCAGGCTCCGAGCGACCGTGCGCGGCTGGCGGAAGGCGAGGATCGCGCCCAGGTCGAGCGCCAGGTCGAGCGCCGGTGCGAGCGCGCGGTAAGCCGGCTCCGCGTGCGCCGCCTCGACCCTGAAGCGGGCATTGAAGCGGGGTAAGAAGCGTTCCAGCACGGCCTGGGCCTCGGCGATCGTCGCGGCGGCGGCGTGGCGCAACTCGGTCGCCAGCCGGTCCTGGAAGGAGCCTGCGAGCCGTTCCACGCGCCCCTTGGCCTGCGGTGAGCGGGCGAAGACCTGGCTGATCCCCAGTTCCGTCATCGCCCTCGCGAACTGGGTCGGGGGACGCTGCCCCTCCCGTGCGGGCGGCGCCTGGAAGACGCCGTGGCGGTCCGTATAGAGCGAGAGCGGCAGGCCGCGCTATCGCTGATCCGGCTTCGCCTGTTCGCACGGATCCCGGGCTGTCGAGCGGGAGCGGTCGCCTGCCAGCCGGTGGCCCGGCTAGATGGACGCGCCGATCAGGCCGACGCAGACCAGCAGCGCGAGGCTGCCGACGATCGTGAGGTTAACGCGGGCCAGGTCTGAATCGCCAACAATCCAGGCGTAGAGTTTCGTCATGACGCCCATCCCTCCGCGCCTGCTGCGATACGCTTCGATGCTCAAGGGGAGGTGGTCGAAGTCGCGCTGCCGAGTGTCGTCGCACCCCATCAGTCTGCACTCTGGGGCCCGCCGCTGATGCTGTCAACCGCCCCGGTGATCAACGCGTACCGCGCGGTCAGAGTCTGCAATCGTTCACCGGCGAACAGTCGGTTGCCGCAGACGGTCAAGATGCGGATCGCGAACGCAGTAACCGGGAGGTGATTGCGGCTTCGCTACGCCAGGGTGGGAGGACGACCCAGAACAGGTCCTGCTCGCTGTCCCTCAGGACCAGGCACCCTTGGTTGCGAGCGAGACCACGCCCCATCGTCTCTGGGAGGCTGGGGACGCTGAGGCAAACGCCCGCTCAGGCGTTGAGCGTGAGCCGGCAGCGCTGGGCCCCGCGTCCAGGATGCACTCTGAGCGGGCGACCCAGGGCGGATCAAGCGATAACGCCGGCCACACATAACTCACCGACCGCTGCCTTGATCGAGCCCGAACGCCGCGACAACGCGACCGCTCACGCTGCTTGACCTGAGGCGCATCTGACGAAAGCAAACGTTGATCGCTCGATGCTCGTGTTGGGAGACATGGGGTCTGTTGGCCGCCGCTGGGTGGACGCTCACCATGTCGTGCGCCAGGGTGCGATTGGCGGCCCCGGACCCGGCAACTGCCGGGTCAATCCCCACGTGGCCCGCGGCCGTTCCCGATTCGGCCGGCCCGACGCCCCGCACCCGCCGAGAGCAGCTCGTCCCGCCGCGCCTCGAACTCGCCCTGGAGCTGTTGTTCCAGGCTCACGCCCCGTCCCCAGCGCCCCAGGGTCAGGAACCGAAGCAACCAATGCAGGGGCGCGGTCCACAGGCGCTCTATCCGCAGTCTGCGCAGTCGGTCTTGTCGCAGCAGCAGCTCGCTCTCCCGGCGCACATCATCCCAGGGGACATCGGCCGGTGGCAGGGTCAACCGGCGGTCGTCGATCAGCTGGATCTCCAGTCGTAGCAGTCGCTCGGTCGAATCGAGCCAGGCCAGGGTATGGGGCGGCGCCCCCAATGCGCGCAACGCCCGCCGCCACTCGGCCACGACCGGCAGCGCCTCGCCGTACACCTCCGCGTCGTCGGGCAGGGGCTCGACTGTCAGCAGGCTGTCAAATGCGCGCAGCCCGTGTCCAACCGCCCCGCGTTCCGGGTGGGGTGCGTACGCCGCGCGGATCTGGTGCAGGTCCTCGCCCGCCGCCCAGAGCTCCTCCAGCTGATCACCCGCGATGTGCTCCAGTTCAGCCAACCGGCGCTCCAACTGTTGCAGCTGCTCGCTGAGACTCACGGGCTGCTCTTCCTCCGGCTCGGCCCGCTTCTCCGCATCCACCTGCAGTTCGCGCTGCAAGGCCTCGACCATGAACGGGCTCAACTGGGGGGCGGCCAGGGCCCGCCGCAGGGTCCGCTGGCTTACTCCCAGCCGCTCCGCCGTCCGGCCCCGGCCCTCGCGCTCCAGGAGGTCCTGTAGGAAGCCCCGCAGGTGCCCCTCCCCACCCGAGCGCCCCGCTTCCGCCCCACCCTCTGTCCCGCTATCGCCCCCCACCACGTCCTCCCCGCCTGTCCGGTCACTGTCCGGACAGTCCCCGGACACTGCAATCTCCGTGCAGCCAGCCGGCGCGGAATCCTCTGTTACCTGTGCATCCATTGTCCGCTCCTCACCCGGTAAAACACTGGCTGTCCGCCCCTCCTGTCCCATGTCCCATTACTCCTGATTCCTGTTCACGGGTGCGATCTCCAAAGCGCTGCAATCCCTGTCCGGACAGGCGGACAATGTAGTGAATGTAGCACGTGCGGTCGCATAGGATGAACCTATCGTCTGGCACCGCCGATGGGAGGCCAGAGGCAGACGACAGAGCCGGGAGAGGGCCGGGTGAGGGAGATTGAGCGCGACCTGATCAGGCTGGTGGCCGAACTGCCGCTCGCCGACCGGATCGAACTGGCCCGGCTTTCGCGCTGGTCAGAGCGCGCCGTCTACCAGCGCCTAGCCGGTCTTCAGCGGGACGGGTTAGTGGAGGGCCTCGCTCACGCCTCAGAGTTGATCAGCCCGACCCGCCGGTTCCTGCTGACAGCCGACGGGATCGAGCGGCTGGCGCTGAACAGCGGACGGAGCCGTGAGCAGATCCTGGCCGAGCATCCGGTCTCACAACGGTGGCGGCGATTGCTGCTGGGGCGGCTGGACTCGGTCGCGGTGATCTACCGACTCGCCTCTGCCCTGGCCGACCAGGAGCGTCCGCTGCGACTGCGGTGGTACCGCTCGCAGCCGGCCGATGCGGCTATAGGGCTCCCCGACGGCCGCACCCTGGCCGTCGTCCGCTGGGGCCGCACGGCCGATCGGACCGCGTTCGCGATTCGCTTGCGCCGGCTGCGCGAGGGGCCTTCGTACTCGGGCGCGCTCGTGCTTGCGCCGGATGAGGTGCGGCTGCGGCACGCCCGGCGAATGCTCAGGCGGTCGCCGTTCATCTGTTTCTTCGCCCTGGAGCGCGACGCCGCCTGGGCGAACAGCGATTCGGAAGTCTGGCGTGGGCCGACCGCGGCAGTCGGGCTCAGCCTCGATGAGGTTCTCGGCTACGTCCGTCCCCAGGGGTGGTGGGCGGTTGAACCGGCTCCCAGGAGGGTGATCTTGCCTCGATCGCTGGATGTGGGACGACACGGACCAGCGACAGACTGGTTGTTAGCTGATCGGCTCAAGCCGACCGAGAAACGCACGCTCGACCTGGTCGGCGACTGGTCATGGATCAGGGCGGATCACCTGGCCTCGCTGCTCGGCGTCGCCCGGCGCCGCGTCTCCCAGCTCATGGCCGGCCTGGAGCGTCAAGACCTGCTCAAGGCTCACCGGATCGAAGGCCAACGCCGACTTGTCTTGAGCGACCGCGGTCTGGCCCTGCTCGCTCGCCGTGATCGCGCCTCGGTCGGCGCTGCGCGCAAGCGCTGGAGCTCCACCCTGCTCGATCCTGAGCGGCCGCTCCACTGGCGCAACCTGCGCGGCCGCCGCACCCGTCAACTGCTGCGCAACCTCACTCACACCGAGGCCGTGCACGCCTTCCTCGCCGCCCTGGCCGAGCAAGCCCGTGCGCAAAGATGCCGAGTGACTCAGCTCGATCAGCCGCAGCGCGCGTCTCGCTACTTTCGCTTCGAGGAGCGCTTGCGCTCGATCCAGCCCGACGCGTTCGGTGTGCTGCACCGCAATGGCGAAGACCAGCCGTTCTTCCTCGAGTGGGAGCGGCGCGCGATCCGGCCCTCGACCATGGCGAAACGGATTGCGCCCTACCTGCGCTACTACGCCGCGAGGCGGCCGGTCGAAGATCACGGAGAGATCCCGCTGGTGCTGGTCGTGTTCGAAGATGTACTGGCGGCGGACCACTTCCGGCGCGTCGCCCGTGAGCAGATGGAACGTGCTGATGTGGAGTTGCCGTTGTTCGTTTCAGATCAACGCCTCCTCGCGCAGCACGGTCCCCTCGGTCCTGGCTGGAGGGATGTGTACGACTGGCAACCGGGAATCGCGTTCTCAGGGAGCGGCTAGGTGGTGCACGGGCGTGAGAAGCGCCGCGGCGAACGCCATGACCGAGCTCAGCCGCATTGGCCGTCTTGAGTCATACGGGACACCGATTGCGCAAGACCGCTGGTAGCGCGTGACCCGAGGCGGCTCGCAACGACGAGCGTCGAAGCCCTGACATTCGAACAGGAGCACCTCTGCGCAGGGATCTTCGTCCGAGACATTCCAGACCCTCGCTTCTTCCCTGATCAAGTTGTTTGCGGGCGGTGTTCGCAGAAGCGGCTGAAGGAATCTCAATCGGTGCATGGATTGTGACGAGCTGCGCGGCTGAGCAGACCATCATCGAGAAGATAGGCGTCGTCAATCTAGAGCAACGGGTCGAACAGGAGGCCGCGCGCCCTGAGGTTCGGATCGAGGTGATCGCGAAGCGGACGAACGTGGATACCAAGTTGACACCGATAGCTTGTTGGCTGGTCGAAGGGCGCCGCGGCTCCGAGGAGTTAGTGTCAATTCATGATCTGGAACAGGGAGTGCGATTCTCCTACGGGGGATTGCTAGACATTGAACAACCGCGACTTGAAGCCGCTCTCGAATGGAACAGAGACGCCCATCCGGCAATCCACAGGTGGGCCAGTCGTCTTGTGGAGGACTTGGGAAGGATCGTGCGCCGGTACCGCGAGAGCGATGAGGAAGAGAGACTGATACGAGAGATCGCTGGAAATCAGGCAATCGGGCGGTTCAGGCTTGGCTCTCCTCCTCGACGAGGTCGTTCAAGACGACCGTGGGCAAATCCTCGACACGGCGGAAATCGGCGTCGTTGGTAATGAAGAGAGCGCACTCAGTCTGCAGGGCGGTGACGGCGTGCAACGCGTCGGAGATCCTCAGACCTGTGCCCGCGCGCAGTTGGGCGCAGTCGTCATCATCAAGAGTTAGTCGGTCACCTCGACCAGGGCGACGGCCGCAATCAGTGCTACCAGTATCAGGCGTGGGCGATGTGTCATGGGAACTTCCTGTGAGGGCAAGCTAATCGACGATGCGCCCGATCAAGTAATCGCCGTCACCGAAGTCCGATGGCCGGATGCCTTCGTACATCCCGCTCCGGCGCTGGTAGGGGGGATTGTCGCACCAGACCTCAAACGTCTCGCCCACCTTCACTGTAAGCTCACGGCCGCCGTAATCGACGCACGCTTCGCCGCGTTCCAGGATGGTCTCAAAGGACACATCGGTGTCGCGGCCCAGTCCCTCGGTCACCGCAACCACAATCATCACGACAACCAGCACGGCGGCTAGCCCGAACCAAATGCGGTGCATCAGCGGTCGGTCCGGCGCTCGGCCAACTCGCGCGGGCTGCGCGAGGTGCCTGTGCCCGCGCGCAGTTGGGCGCAGTCCTCCCAGAGCTGTCGTGTCGCGGGCATCTGGCGCACCTCGGGAGTAGGGAAGACGTTGCGGAACGCCGCTTCCGTCCTGGGGCGATTTCTTCGAATCGGCTGGACTAACGCCTCTGCCAATACGAGCTCGCTGCAGACAAGGGTGAAACTGCCCGCTTCAGCTTGTCGCCAGACCGGGGCCAGCAGCGTCAGATACGGTTCGATCTGCGCGACGCTGTAGATCACGACTGAGCTGTCCAGATAGATGCTCCCTCTGTCAGGCAGCGTCAGCGATCCCACGAGGCGCGTTCTTCGGCGAGGTAGTCGTCAACTTCCTGGGCGGTCTTGAAGAGCCGCTCGCGCGGGCCGGCGTTGATGATTTGCCAGGCCGAACGGTGCGGTAAGGCAGGCTCGTGGAGCACGACCACGTCGACTGGCTGGCCCGCCTCTAACTCCGGACAGACCAACTTAACCCTGCCGCCCGGCTGCACCGTCACCTGACTACTGGACCATCTTTTGTATGGCTCTGCCCTCTGAAGCCAGTTTACTCTTCGCGCACGTCGAAGGAGTCGCTGACCGCCATGCTCAACTCCAGCAGCAGCCGTCCGACATCACACGAGGCGCTTGGTCGACTCGACCTGCCGGATTCTGGGAGTGCTCAAGTAGCGGTGCAGGCCGCTTCCCGGGGGTACCGGAACTCTGCGCCGCGCTCGTGCCTGGCCAGCACCGAACATGCGCAGACCTGCGCCAACTGGGATATTCACAGGCTATCGCGGTCGTCAGCCGATATTGCGGAACGTCACATGACGGGTTAGCGGAGCCAGTATTCCATACTCACGCCTCGGGATTCGCATGCGCGGAGAACGATTTCCGCCGCTACCCGAGCGTCTTCAACCGCCACATGATGCCGAAACTCGATCTCTAGCATCGCAGCAAGTGCGGCAAGCGACCAGCCGCCTCTATCCCGCTGTTGCGGCCAAGTCCGGCGTGCAATCACTGCGCTATCGAGCCATTCAGCCTTGACTCGAGGAAGATGATACTTGCGCATCGCGCCTTCGAGTGCGATCCGGTCGAATGACGTGTGGCTAACGAGGGTGGCACCCTCAATCTGACTGGAGAGCCCTTCATAGACTTCGGGTAGCAGCGGGCTGTAGCGGACTGTTTCTTCGCTGATCCCGTGAATGGCAATGTTGGTGGTACGGAATCGTGTCTCCGGGTTCAGCAGGGTCTGCCACTCCTCACGAATCTCGCCGTTGCGGACATGCACGATGCCAATCTGGCAGATGCTCGCGGGATCGGCGTTAGCCGTCTCGACATCGATCGCGCTGAAGCTCGCCTGCTCCATGTTGTCCTCAATGGTGATCACGGCCAGACGCGCGGGGCCGGGAGCAATACTCTAGTTTCGCCGAGTCGTAGCGGCGTGGAGGAGCGACTGCCGTGTCGAACGATGAGTTCACAGCCGCTGAGCGGCCTCGTTATCTGGATCAGTTCTGGGCAAAGGCGCTGCCTCACCGCGCTCAGGGGCCGGAGCGAATTCACCTGCTCGAACACCATCTCGCCGACGTGGGCGCTTGCCTGGAGGCTCTACTACGCCAGCCCACAATTCGCCGACGCTTGGCGCGCACGGCGGGGCAAGAAGGATTGGACGGTTCCACGATTTCGAGGCTGTGCGTGTTCGCGGCGTTGCACGACATCGGGAAAGTAAACGTCGGTTTCCAAACACAGGTCTGGCGGCAGGCAGATCTACCCCAACGGCGGCCGCGGCGAGCCGGGCACACGCTCGACCTGGTGCCCGTGTTGACAGGCGCGCGCCCAGAGTCGGCATCCTGGTTCTTCGACGCCCTGGGATGGCAAGAACTGGAGCAGTGGGACGCAAGCGGCGGTGAAGTCGTTAGCGATTTGCTGATCGCCGCGCTTTCGCATCACGGACTGCCCTTGCAGCTTGACGGCGGCCGCCAACCCAATCCAGATATCTGGCACGTCTACGAACAGCTCGATCCAGAGCAATACGTTCGCCGCATTGGACTCCTGCTGAAGGACTGGTTTCCGGCCGCTTGGGATTCGAACGCGCCCCCATTGCCGCAAGCGCCTGTCTTCCAGCACATGTTTCTCGGCCTGTGCACGCTGGCTGATTGGATCGGCTCGAACGAACGCTGGTTCCCGCTCATTGACCGACCGGCGGACGGGTATTTCGAAAGCGCCCAAGCGCAGGCGCAAGCAGCGATCTCAGCGATCGGATTGGACATCTCGGGACAACGCCGCGCCATTCGTGAGCGAGACACTCTGCCCGGATTCGCCGGGTTATTCGGCATTGCCGACGCGTCAGCCAATGCAATTCAGCGGCAAGCGGCGATCGAGACGGCATTGGATGAGCGGTTAATCGTGATTGAGTCCGAGACTGGCTCGGGGAAGACGGAGGCGGCGCTCTGGCGGTTCATCCGCATGTATGAAGCCGATCTGGTGGATGGCCTGTATTTCGCTCTGCCCACCCGCTCTGCGGCAACCCAGTTGTATCAGCGTGTGCGTCGTTTCGTCGATGCGGCATTTCCTGATGAGCATCGCCCAGAAGTGGTTCTGGCCGTCCCGGGTTATGCGCCCGGAAGCGGTGAAAGGGGACAGACGCTGCAACCCTACGAGGTCTGGTGGGACAAACATCTGGACGACGCGATGAACGGGCGAAGATGGGCAGCACAGGGGTCCAAGAGATATCTGGCCGCGCAGATCGCAGTCGGAACCGTGGATCAGGCAATGCTGGCGGCGCTCAAAGTCAAGCACTCGCACATGCGCGCCGCGTGTCTGGCCCGCAATCTGCTGATCATGGACGAGGTGCATGCTTCCGATACCTACATGGGCGCCATCTTGCGCTCGTTGCTAGAGGCTCACCTCGGCGCGGGCGGATATGCAGTGCTGATGTCGGCCACGCTGGGTTCGACAGCGAGGCGAAGGTGGCTGACGGCCGGAGCTGCTGTCGACGCGAGTGATCTGCCGCTGGAAGAAGCGATTCGTGCTCCATACCCGGCCGTGAGCATTCCGTTGGATTCGACTGAACAGGTGCTGAGCGTCGGAGAGAACGGGCGTGAGAAGGCTGTCCAGGTCGATGCCCTGCCGTTGATGGAGCAATTCGGGCAGGCAGCCAAGCTCGCCCTCGACGCTGCACGCGACGGGGCAAAGGTGCTGATCGTGCGCAACACAGTGGATTACGCCGTTCGCACACAACGATCGGTCGAGGGTGCCGCCTTGGGTCGTGCAGAGACGTTGCTCTTCAACTGCGGTGGGATTGTCACGCTCCACCACGGTCGCTTCGTAACAGGCGATCGCGCGCTCCTCGATCGGGAAGTCGAGGCTCGGCTGGGCAAGCGTCGGCCCGAGCGAGGCCTGATCGTGGTCGGGACTCAGACGCTGGAGCAGTCGCTGGACATTGACGCCGATTTGCTGATCACCGATCTCTGTCCGTTGGATGTGCTCTTGCAACGGATCGGCAGACTTCACCGTCATCCGCGAGACGACCGTCCAAGGGCACATCGTGAGCCAGTTTGCGTCGTCCTCCTGCCCGATTCGGAAGATCTCGCTCCTCTGCTGCAGCGGGGCGTCAATGGACTCGGCCAGTACGTCTACGAGGACCTTCGCATCCTCGAAGCGACGCGCCGGCTCATTCTTCAACAACCAGAATGGGTGATCCCAGGCATGAACCGAGAACTGGTCGAGCGGGCCACGCACCCCGAGGCGCTGGAAGCCATCGTTGCGGAGTTGGGCGGGGCCTGGCGCGCGCACGCGAACGAGCTGGAGGGCGGAATGCTGGCCGAGGGACTCACCGCGCGCAGTGCCGTTGTGCGACGCGACGCCGCGTTCTGCCGCGACAATCGGGAAGTGCTGTTTGGTTCGGTGGAAGAGCGGATTCGAACACGCTTAGGCGATGAAGGCATCGAGTTTGATCTCGATTCTCCGCAGCAGAGTCCGTTTGGAACAGATCCGATCGAGCGCATCTCCATCCCTAGGCGTTGGCTCGCTGGTTCCTGGGAAACTGCCTCCATGTCAGTCGAACCGGACGCGGAGGGCTTCACATTCCGTGTCGGTAACCGCGCTTTCAGATACGATCGCTTTGGCTTGCGGAGAGAGACTCCAGTCTCGTAACCCCCGCGCTCAGACCACGCAAGCCGACAGCTCGCCGGAACGGCTCTAGTGCTCAATCTACTTGCTGAGTCATTGATTCGATTTGATTCCGTCCGCGGCGAACGCGTGTGGGCGTCTCTACCCGAGGTCTACGCGGCGCTAATGGCGGACGAAGTGGCGTCATTTCCGGCGCTGCGTCCACATCAGCGCCACGCATGGCATGCGTTTCTGGTTCAGGTGGGCGCAATCGCAATGCACAATGCGCGCTTGGCTGGCGAGCCGCCCGACGCACCGGACGACTGGGCGTCGCTGATTCGAGGGCTAACTTCGGAGTATGAGGACGATGCGCCGTGGCAACTGGTTGTTGACGACCTCACTCGACCAGCGTTCATGCAACCTCCGGCGACATCGGCTGCTCTGATCAAGGAATATAAGAGCACCGTCAGCACGCCGGACGAGTTGGACATGCTCGTCACTTCGAAGAATCACGATGTGAAGCGTTCAGTTGCTGGGGAAGCGGGCGTTGACGACTGGCTGTTCGCGTTGGTCACCCTCCAGACGATGGATGGCAATCCTGGCAGAAACTACGGAATTTCTCGGATGAACGGTGGGCACGGAAGCCGCCCTGCATTGTCTCTAGCGCCGATTGGCGGGATCGGAAGCCATGTTGCCCGTGACATCATCGCGCTGCTGGGCGCAAGAACAGCAATTCTCGACGACTACCCCCTGAGCGAGACGGGCACAGCGCTTATCTGGACGGTTGCATGGAACAGCCTGAAAAGTGAGGCCTTGCGGATCAACGAACTCGATCCGTTCTACGTTGAGGTGTGTCGTCGTGTTCGCTTGCTCGTGAGCGTCACCGGCACAGTCTCTGCAAGACGTGCTACGACTAAGGCGGCGCGGATCGAGGCGAAGCAACTGAATGGCAGGACAGGTGATCCGTGGACGCCGATCAACGTCAAGGAAGGGAAATCGCTAACGCTCGCCTCCGGCGGCTTCACGTACAAGCGCGTGACCGAATACCTGACACAAGCTGATTGGCACCAGCCAATCTTGCTGCGCCCGACCGAAGCCGAGTCCCGCTCGACGGATTCAATGCGCCTCGTCGCCAGGGCGATGGTCCGCGGTCAAGGCAAGACTGAGGGCTACTACGAGCGGGTCGTGCCGCTGCGCCGCGCAACGACCCGCGCCTTGGGCAGCGCTGTTGAAACTCAGGATATCGGCGCGATCGCTCGCGAGCGCATCAACCAAGTTGCGATCATTCAACGCATTCTCAGCCACGCAGTTCAGACCTTCCTGAGCAACGGGGAGGCCGACAACGCCAGCCCCGAAGACCGCGAGCGCGCCCGTGCGTGGCTGAAACGGTTGGACGAGATCGTCGATGCGGACTTTTTCGCCGCGCTCCAGGACGAGTTCGAAGCGCCCGGCTCGCAGCGCGAACCGATCCACGAAGAATGGTTGCTCGGCGTGGTAGACAGCGCACGCGAATTGCTGCGAGATGCGTGCGACACGCTTCCTTGTCGCACCATTCACCGCTATCGGGCGCGGACTCGGGCAGAGTCGCTGTTCGAGGGGCGACTGCGTGGCAACAACGGGCTGCCGTTCCTGTTTGCAGGAGACCAACGATGACGATGTCACCTGAAGCGTCAGATCTTCAAACAAAGAGCGATCGCAGCTGGGGTGGAATTGCAGTGCGCATTGCCGGGCGTCTGGCTCGCGATGACTTTCCACGCGGCGACCTCGCCGCGCTGCGGCGGATGTCGCCGAACAGCGGCCGGGAGGCTGCCGCCTTCTGGCGGCTGGCGGCTCGCTACGAACTGCTCGGCGCTCCGTCGATCGAACGCAAGTGGGCATTGATCATCCATGGGATAGCCCTGATGACGCCGACCGCGGCCCACGATGGGGCAGGACTCGGCGCCCACGATCCGGGCACATCCGTAGGCGCGGCGCTGTTTGGCGGCAACGACGAATCTTCCCGCGAATCCGGGTTCTACAGCGAATTGCGCCTGAATCGTCTCTTGGCCGCCCGCGGAGATGTCTTGCAGGTCCTGCTGGCTCGGATGTTCCGGATGCTCGGCGCAAGTGGCGTCGCGTTCGACTGGCGTGAGATGGTGCGATTGATCCTGCTGGACGGCTTTGATCAAGCTGGCGCCGAAGCTGCTCGCCAGCGGATCGCCCGAGACTACTTCCGCGCAGAATTCCGGGCCGAACGACAAGCTGCCGGGACGGCCAACCAATAACGGATTACAAACGAGGAGACGAACGTGACCAACGCCCGATTCTTGCAGGTGCACAGCCTACACTCGTATCCGGCCGCGCTGATCAACCGTGACGACAGCGGCCTGGCCAAGCGCATGCCGTTCGGCAATGCAATCAGAACACGCATCTCCTCGCAGTGCCTGAAGCGCCACTGGAGAACGGCAGAGGATGAGTTTGCGATCCGCGATGCGACCAGCGACGGCTTGGCAATCCGCTCGCGCAACATCGTCGAACGTGAGGTGATTGACCCACTGCGCGACGCAGAGCGGGCAGAAGAAGACGTGATCGAGGCGGTGGAAGAGGCGTTTAATGTCGGCGTCTACGGCGACAGCGGCACCACGGAGCGCGGTCGTCAGCCGTTGCTCTTGGGGTTGCCCGAAGTCGAGTATCTGCGAGCCAGGGCTGCGGAGATTCTCGATGCGCATCCAGACGACGCCAAGGCGGCCGGCGATGCGGCAAAGCAACTCTTCCAAGTGCGAGCCGGCGAAGGCGAAAACTTCCGCGCGTTTCGCAAGCAGGCCGGTCTCCCTGGCGGCATTGAGGGAGCCTTGTTCGGGCGCATGGTCACGTCTGACCCAGCCGCCAACATTGAGGCTGCCGTACATGTCGCTCATGCCTTCACGGTGCACCAGGAGGAGAGCGAGAGCGACTATTTCTCGGTCGTTGACGACCTGCAAACGGACGATGAAGACGCCGGCGCTGCACATATCGGCGACACTGAACTGACGGCCGGGCTGTTCTACGGCTACGTAGTCGTTGATCTACCTGGGCTCGTGTCCAATCTTGAGGGCTGTGAGGCCAACGACTGGATCGATGCCGATCGTGAACTGGCCGCCGATGTCGTTGAACGGTTGGTTCATCTGATTGCGACCGTCTCGCCCGGAGCCAAGCGCGGCTCAACCGCGCCGTACAGCTACGCCGATCTGATGCTGGTCGAAGCCGGTTCGCGCCAGCCGCGCAGTCTCGCCAACGCCTTCCGCAATCCGGTCGCGCCCCAGTTGGCTGACGCCGTCCCCGCCTTGGGCGCGCACCTCGACCGGCTTGACGCCGCGTACGGCGCGCACGAGCTGCGCCGCTGGATGTTGGTCGATGACTTCAGAGCTCCCGACGCTGAGCAGGTCAACCTGGACGAACTTGCCGACTGGGCAGCGTGTGTTGTTCGCAACGGCGACGCGAGCTAAACCGATGCGCCACATCGCTCTACGCCTCGAGAGTCCGCTGATGTCGTTCGGCGGCGAAATCATCGACAACTACGGCGTCACGCGCCGCTTTCCGTCTGCCTCGATGCTCACAGGGCTGATCGCCAACGCACTGGGTTGGCGCCGAGTTGAACGAACGTCACATCAACGCTTGCAGGATCGGCTGGTGTTCGCTGTGCGTATCGACCGCGAGCCGGCGGGTGGGGCGCCGATCCAGGACTTCCAGACGGCGCAGTTGGGCAAGAACGACAATGGTTGGACCACGCGCGGAACACCAGAGGGTCGCGCGGGAGGTGCAGCCACATACGAATCGCCGCACCTGCGCTACCGCGACTACTTCTCAGACATGCTGACCACCGTCGCCTTCAGGTTGGAACCAGCTGACGAGTCGCCGGACATTGATCAGGTGGCTGTCGTTCTGCAGGAGCCGGCGAGACCGCTATTCATTGGCCGCAAACCCTGTCTTCCGTCAGAGGCTATGTTTGCAGGCTTCTCCGACGCTGACACGGCGCTCGCCGCCCTCCAGGCCATTCCGCTGTTCGATCCCGAGTCGGCTGGCGAGACCGTATCCGTGCTCTGGCCACAGCGCGAGCCGGCAGGCACCGCACTCGTAACGCGAACCTACGCGCTCACCGATCAGCGCAATTGGGACGGATCGGGTCTGCACGGCGGTGGTCGCATGGTCTGTGAGGGGATTATCGACCGTGCCCAATTCACCTCCCCGCAAGCTCCAACCGCCAAGGATGCGTGAGCGCCTAACGATGTCTGATTCTCTCGGCGATCGGGAAACCAACGCGCTCCAGATGGTTCGAGCCGAAATCCGGTTGCACGAGCTGCAGCGCTGGATGGGTTCGCGGCGGATCGATGACATGGACCGGGCGATGCACGCCATGTTGACCGAATGCTTCGGTGACTTGGCCCCGAAACCCTTTCGTCTCATCGCCCCTCGAAGCGGAGGCCTGGCTGTGCTCTACGGCTACGGGCAAGCAGGTGCTACTGCACTTCAAGAGCAGGAAGCCATATGCGCAGATCCGCTTCAGATTCAGGCGATCCCGCTCGAAGGGATCCGGAGCAAGCCGATGCCGTTTGCCTGGCGCTCAGGGCTACGTGTTGGATTCGACACTCGAATCCGACCCGTTGTACGACGCTCGCGGGGCGCCGAAGGGCTCGGCGGGAGTGAGCAAGATGCGTTCCAGATTGAAGCAATGCGGCATCCTACCGGCGCGATGCCGCGCACCAGGGAGGCGGTCTATATCGACTGGCTGTCTTCGGAGGTCGAACGGCGTGGCGGGGCGCGGCTAGAGGCGGAGCACTCGCGGATGGTGTCGTTTCAGCGCCGACGGTCGCAGTACAAACCGAACAGCCGACCCGTTGAAGGCCCCGATGCAGTCATGCGCGGATCTCTGATCGTCGCCGACTCGGAGGCGTTCGTAGGCCTACTGTCCCGTGGGATCGGTCGGCATCGCGCATACGGCTACGGAATGCTGCTGTTGCGTCCGGCGCGTCGATAAGAACAGGTGCAGTCCGCTCAGGCTGCGGTTAGATTGTGCGCTGATGGACGTGAGCAACCGCGGTTCGTCGTACTTGACAACTGAAGATTCCGAATCGATTCGGGGGACCTGTGGGCGGCGACGGCGGTCCCGCGACAAGCGCGATCGCTGCGCCGCCCGCGCCCTCGCATGTCTTTGGAGGTGACTGGTGTTGAAGGGCAGACTGGGGCTGGAAACGGCGAGAGTGCCGCACGCCGATCGACACGGATTGCTGTGGCTCTCCCGCGGCGCACTGACGGTGCGCGACGGGACCCTGCGATTCTTGCGCAAGGCCGATGTCGACGAACAGAGTCCGCTCGAGGCCGGAGAATACGGAATCCCCTTCCAATCACTCTCGATGATCCTGCTCGGTCCCGGTTCCACTGTGAGCCATGACGCCCTACGCCTGATGGCCCGGCACGGCACCGCCCTGATCGCGGTCGGGGAGGACGGAGTGCGCTGCTACACCGCGCCGCCGTTAGGTCCCGACGCTTCCGAGGTTGCCCGGCGGCAGATGCGAGCCTGGAGCGATGCTGACGGCGAACGGATCGAAGTCGCCCGCCGAATGTATGCCCTGCGTTTGGGTGAAGTTCTGCCCAGGCGTGAACTCGCCGCCCTGCGCGGGATCGAAGGCGCACGCATGAAGCGCACTTACCGACTGGTCGCCGAGCGATTCGGCATCGACTGGCAGGGGCGCCGTTACGATCGCTCGAATCCGCTGGCGGCTGATCTGCCTAACCAGGCAATCAATCATGCTTCGGTCGCCGTCAATTCGGCAGCTGCGATCGCAGTCACGGCGATCGGGGCGATTCCGCAGCTCGGTTTCATCCACGAGCACAGCGGCGAAGCGTTTGTGCTCGATATCGCCGACCTGTTCCGCGACACAATCTTGCTGCCTGCCGCCTTCAAGTCGGTCAAGGCGGTGGACGACAATCCCAGACTGAGCATCGAGCGACTAACTCGTCGCACGACAGGCGAGATGTTACGCAGCGAGCGGGTGATTCCGAAAATGATCGAGCGAATCAAGGGACTGTTTCCGGACAGCACACCTGCCCCATGACCAGTGAGCGGAAAGGCGAACCCTCGTGACTGTCATCGTCACTGTCAATGTTGAGGCGCGCTACCGCGGATTCCTCACCTCGGTCATGTTAGAGATTGCTCCCGGCGTTTACACCTCGCCAGCCCTGACTCAAGGGATTCGTGATCGCATCTGGGGGGTCGTCGCCCGTTGGTACTACCAACTCGGCACTGGATCGATCGTCATGACCTGGAGGGACCCAAGCGCTCCAGGTGGGCAGCAGATTCGCATCTTAGGTGAGCCGCCAAAGGAGATCGTCGAAGCCGATGGGATCCACCTGGTGCGGTACCGTAGCGCGGAGCCCGCCAGTTCGTAGGCAATCCAGCTTGGTCAGATCAAAGCACAACCCAGCCTGATTGCTGGAAGTCAGGCGCCCCCTTGAGGCAAGATCCTTAAGGGGTTCCCCCGCACGCGCGGGGATAGACCCATGGTCCCGCAATGAGGACAGGGGTCCCCATCGGTTCCCCCGCACGCGCGGGGATAGACCGTTGGCGGCGTATTCGTCGCGCTGGGCGGCGCGGGTTCCCCCGCACGCGCGGGGATAGACCGGGCTCGACCCGCTTCCGCACCTCGGAGCTCAAGGTTCCCCCGCACGCGCGGGGATAGACCTTTGGCCGAGACCTTGAGCGCCTGCCCCACGCCGGTTCCCCCGCACGCGCGGGGATAGACCTCACAATGAGGCTGGGTGGTTGCCTGAGGGACAGGTTCCCCCGCACGCGCGGGGATAGACCGTCATGCCCGTCGAAGTCGCTCCGCACCTGCATGGTTCCCCCGCACGCGCGGGGATAGACCGTTTCTTACGTCGTGCCCATGCACGCCGACTGCGGTTCCCCCGCACGCGCGGGGATAGACCCCGGGAGGTGGAGGTCTGGATGCGGCGGCGGTTGGTTCCCCCGCACGCGCGGGGATAGACCCTTCGCCGGCATCGCCACGATCGATTTCACCCTGGTTCCCCCGCACGCGCGGGGATAGACCCTCAATGACCTGTTCACCGGCGCGGTGGTCCAGGGTTCCCCCGCACGCGCGGGGATAGACCGTCCATCCATCCCGCGTACGCCCCGACGACATCGGTTCCCCCGCACGCGCGGGGATAGACCGGGGTGCTCGGCGTCTGCCCGGAGCAGCTGGAGGGTTCCCCCGCACGCGCGGGGATAGACCGACAGGCGGCGGCGGCTATCACCGATGGTTCCGGGTTCCCCCGCACGCGCGGGGATAGACCCCAAGGACTCATCATGATCGACCTCACCAACCTGGTTCCCCCGCACGCGCGGGGATAGACCCTGTCGAGGGACGTCGACGATGCGGCCGTAGCGGGTTCCCCCGCACGCGCGGGGATAGACCGGTGGCGACGGCACCACAGGCGCTGCATCTGCCGGTTCCCCCGCACGCGCGGGGATAGACCGACCCGCGAGGCCCCACGTCTGCCGGCAGATGCGGTTCCCCCGCACGCGCGGGGATAGACCCATCAAATGCACCCGCGCCATCGGCGACGACCGGGTTCCCCCGCACGCGCGGGGATAGACCGACAGAGTTGTTTAGCAGCAGTTTGGAGCGTGGGGTTCCCCCGCACGCGCGGGGATAGACCCGACGGGCGGCGCTCCGCAGCGGGCGTAGGCTTGGTTCCCCCGCACGCGCGGGGATAGACCTTCCTCGACGCGCTCGACCAGCTACTTACCCAGGGTTCCCCCGCACGCGCGGGGATAGACCCCGCTGGCCCGCGGCGGTGGCCACGGTCACGTCGGTTCCCCCGCACGCGCGGGGATAGACCCAGGTCATGTGCGCATGGTGATAGCTCCGACTGGGTTCCCCCGCACGCGCGGGGATAGACCGCGGTTGCGCACGATGATTCCGACGCTCCCGCCGGTTCCCCCGCACGCGCGGGGATAGACCGTCAACACTGGTCGACGCGCTCACATTCGGGCTGGTTCCCCCGCACGCGCGGGGATAGACCCTACAGCACCGTGCACATCTGCCCGGTCATCACGGTTCCCCCGCACGCGCGGGGATAGACCGCTGCTCGATTACGCGCTTCTGACTTCCGCCAAGGTTCCCCCGCACGCGCGGGGATAGACCCCACGGAAACGGAGGACGCCCCGCCGCCAAGCCGGTTCCCCCGCACGCGCGGGAATAGACCACCTGAAGGCGCTGGATGCCAGTGGTCGTGTAGGGTTCCCCCGCACGCGCGGGGATAGACCGCTCAGTTTCGCGACGATCCAGAAGATCATCAAGGTTCCCCCGCACGCGCGGGGATAGACCGTCCTTTCTGTCTGAGCCAATCCGACATCGAGGGGTTCCCCCGCACGCGCGGGGATAGACCCCAGCTACGCGAGTGGTCGCTGTCGCCAGTCCCGGTTCCCCCGCACGCGCGGGGATAGACCGCATGACCTACGGCGAGATGATCGCCGCCGGCGGGTTCCCCCGCACGCGCGGGGATAGACCCCATCCGAGGTTGCGCGGATCGGCTGAGCGCCAGGTTCCCCCGCACGCGCGGGGATAGACCCCTGATATTCAGATCAGCATCGCGCTTGTCTGGGGTTCCCCCGCACGCGCGGGGATAGACCGCTGTTCCTCGAATCCAAGGAGCACACCATGCCGGTTCCCCCGCACGCGCGGGGATAGACCGCTGCGTGCGCTGATGCGTAGCGCCGTTGCGCTGGTTCCCCCGCACGCGCGGGGATAGACCGAAAGCGGAGCGGTGAATCATGGCTAACCAGGGGGTTCCCCCGCACGCGCGGGGATAGACCGACGATGTACGACAAGTTCAGCGACGGCGACGAGGTTCCCCCGCACGCGCGGGGATAGACCCGCCTGCACCTGTCGGCGTGCGCGGTCGAGATCGGTTCCCCCGCACGCGCGGGGATAGACCTCATGGCCTCGCTGGGAGTGATCTCGCGGTAGCGGTTCCCCCGCACGCGCGGGGATAGACCCGCGAAGGTGTCTTGCTGAGGCATGATCGCTCCGGTTCCCCCGCACGCGCGGGGATAGACCTATCGTCGCCCGCTTTGTCCGCTTGACGACCGGGGTTCCCCCGCACGCGCGGGGATAGACCCGAATTGCTCGAGACCGGGTCTTATCCATCGTTGGTTCCCCCGCACGCGCGGGGATAGACCCTCTTCGATCCGGTTTCTGTCTCGTTCGTCCATGGTTCCCCCGCACGCGCGGGGATAGACCCCCCTTCCAGCACCAGTTCGCCCACGTCCTGGTGGTTCCCCCGCACGCGCGGGGATAGACCGTCGTGGCTCTCGCGGCGATTCGACAAGCTCAGGGTTCCCCCGCACGCGCGGGGATAGACCGCATCGAGTGCAGGCGGAGCTGATTCGCGTGCTGGTTCCCCCGCACGCGCGGGGATAGACCCATCGAGCCAACCGGGAGCTCATTCCACCCCGGGGTTCCCCCGCACGCGCGGGGATAGACCCAGGATGTATCTGTCCAGGTGCTTCCAGTAGCCGGTTCCCCCGCACGCGCGGGGATAGACCCAGGGCGGTCGAGAGACGGCCGAGTCCGTAGGCGGTTCCCCCGCACGCGCGGGGATAGATCCTCGTCGACGTACTGGTCGTTCGGCCTGCTTCCGGTTCCCCCGCACGCGCGGGGATAGACCCTATGACCGTGAACGATCACCGCTGGAGCCTCAGGTTCCCCCGCACGCGCGGGGATAGACCCCAACTGGCAAACGCCGGCGCTGCGCCGGCGCCGGTTCCCCCGCACGCGCGGGGATAGACCGCCGTCCCGTATCTCATGGCGGCTTCGGAGCTCGGTTCCCCCGCACGCGCGGGGATAGACCCGGTGTTGTAGTCGTCGATGCCGACAACCAGGTGGTTCCCCCGCACGCGCGGGGATAGACCCAAGGCCAAGCGACCCCACTACGCCGCCGCTTGGGTTCCCCCGCACGCGCGGGGATAGACCCTTCCCGCGGACTACGCGAGCTACAAGAATTTTGGTTCCCCCGCACGCGTGGGGATAGACCGATGTCCTCCTGCAGTTGGTCCTGGTCGACGCCGGTTCCCCCGCACGCGCGGGGATAGACCGCAGTCATGGAGATGCCCCTCACCATCGTCAAGGGTTCCCCCGCACGCGCCTGGCGTTGTCCTGCCACTTGGCGGCGACGTCAGCGGCGGAGAGTCCAATAGACAAGGTGTCGGCTCGTTGTAGGTAGCTGTCAAGCGGGTTCAGGCTACTGCTACTCGATGGTCACGCGACCGCCCTCGGTGACTCTGATGTGCAGATCGTGTCCTTCCAGCATCGCCATGCCGACAAGCGGTGTGGTGTCTGCTTCGTCAACCTGGATAGTGCGATCTTGCCCGTACCATTCGATCACGGATTGGTACACGTCAAAGCTCACTTCGCTCCCATCGGCAAGCGAGGCGGCGCCTCTCCCCAGCCGAGGCAATGCCAGTGTTTGAATGAGGTCTGGAGGCAGCGTCAGGTATCCGCTGTAGCCAGTGTCGATTACTGCGGCGACGCCGTGCGATCGACCATCGTATCCGCTGAGCTTCAGCGAGAGGACGGCTTCTAGTCGGTCATTGACAGCGCCCACAATCATCCGGCGGTTCTCCATGGCCGTCCGCCGAAGTTGCGTAACGTGCGGAAACCAACTCGGACACACCAGACATTCCCTGCGTCAATGTCGGACACTTGATGGTCAAGCCGCATACGCGCATCCAACAGATCGGTGGCAAGGCCCCAGCAGCCGCTGTCGACGTCGATGGCGACGTACTCGCCGTGGTGGTTGGCCTCAACCTGGGGACGAATGTCGCGCTCGTAGATTTCGTCGCCGAGGCGGGCGACTTCGTCGGCGGGTCGTGTGAGAGTCATTGCGGCGTCTTCGCTGGCGTGGCGGATGGATGCTGCCAGAGTATCGCGTTCAATAACAGGCGACACCCGAGACCAGACGCCCGCGCCATTGTCGAAGTCGGGAATCTGAGTACATACTCGAATCTACGCCACCAACGCCGACTGGTGTGCGGGAGTCAAGGGCCTATGCAGCGACCACGTGATCCAGAACTGCTCGACGCAATCCGAAAGTATCTGCGCGTCCGTGTGCGGCGACAGGGGCATCAGCAGACGGCGGAACGGCATGGCGTGTCGAGATACACGCTGTGGCGGTTCCTGTGGACGGAGCACGTCAGCCAGCGGCCCATCGCCGTTGTCACGGCTGGGAAAGATGATCTGTGTTGGCCCCGGTTTGATCCTCGTAACTGGCCCCTTACCTTCGAGCAAGGAGCGGGTTCCCGTTAGTGTGTCGCTAAACAGTTGTCTCGCGACTGTCGCCCGTTAGGTACGGATTACCGGCGTGATAGAGCTCAAGCAAGCCGTCAAGCAGTATCTGGACGCGGTCTCAGCGGTTAACCGCGTCGGCACCCCGGAGCTTTCCCACTACACCGCCCTCGACAACCTCTTCGACGCCATTGGCGATCAACTCTCGCCCAAAGTGCGCGCCGTTGTCCAATACAAGGAATCGAGCAGCGGACAGCCCGACCTTGGGTTCTTTACCTCAGATAACGAGCAACCCGACCGTGGCGTTGTCGAAGTCAAACCGGCCGACCATGACCTCGATGTGCTGATCGCATCCGATCAGGTTGATGACTACTGGCGGACGCACAAGCTCGTGCTGGTGACCAACCTGCGCGAGTTTGCCTTGGTTGGACAGGACAACGACGGCGCCAAACACACGCTTGAGCGCTACAGCCTCTCCGACTCCAACGCAGCCTTCGACGAACTGCTCAAGCATCGAACTCGTGCCGCCAACCGACACGGCGTCTCGCTGGGCGAATATCTGCAGCGGGTGATGTCGCACCGTTCGACCATCTCCGAGCCGCGCGACCTCGCACGCTTGCTGGCCTCCTATGCGCGCGACGCCTTGCAGCGGGTCGAGCAGGCGGCGGAGGAAGAGGATTCGCTTGCGACGATTCGCGGCGCGATCGAACAGGCGCTGGGCATGTCCTTCGAGGGTGAGGACGGCGGCAAGTTCTTCCGCTCAACCCTGGTGCAGACACTGTTCTATGGCGTCTTCGCCGCCTGGGTGCTGTGGGCGCGGGCGGGCAAGCCAGGCCACTTTGGCTGGAAGGACACCGTCTACGAGCTGCGTGCGCCGGTGTTGCGGATGCTCTTCCACCAGATCACCGACCCCGGCCGCCTGGAACGACTCGATCTGAGCGAAGTGCTCGATTGGACCGAGGCGGCGCTGGAGCGCGTTGACCGCGAGGCCTTCCTCAAGCGCTTTTCGGAGGGCGAGGCGGTGCAGTATTTCTACGAGCCGTTCCTCGAGGCGTTCGATCCCGACCTGCGCAAGGACCTTGGCGTCTGGTACACGCCGCGCGAGGTGGTGCGCTACATGGTGGCGCGGGTCGACCGCTCGCTGCGCGATGACCTCGGTATCGCCAAAGGGCTCGCCGACGAGAACGTGTACGTGCTCGATCCGTGCTGCGGGACGGGCGCGTTCCTGGTCGAGACGTTGCGCCGGATCGCCGAGACGGAGCAGGCATCGGGCGGCGGAGCAGCCTGGGCGGAATCGGTCCGCCAGGCCGCCTCGACCCGCGTCTTCGGCTTCGAGATCATGCCCGCGCCGCTGGTTGTCTCGCACCTTGAGATCGGGCTGGCGCTGGAGCAGATGGGCGCAGGACTGGCGCCCGACCAGCGAGCCGGCGTTTTCCTGACCAACGCGCTGACCGGCTGGGAGCCGCACACGACCAAGCCGCTGCCCTTCCCCGAACTGGAGCAGGAACGCCAGAACGCGAACGAGGTCAAACAGCAGCGGCCAATCCTGGTCGTGCTCGGCAATCCGCCCTACAACGGCTTCGCTGATGTCGCTGTGGATGAAGAAGATGAGCTGCTTGCCGCCTATCGAGAGTCTGATGGAGTGGAGGTCGCTGAGACCCGTGCGCTTCACGATCTCTATGTGCGATTCTTTCGTATTGCTGACCGGCGCATCGCTGACTCGACTGGATCTGGGGTGATCTGTCTGATCTCAAACTATTCCTGGCTTGATGGACGCTCGTTCGCTGGCATGCGTCAGCGTTACTTGAACGAGTTCGGCAAAGTGCGCGTCGACAGTCTTCATGGAGACAGGATTATCTCGGAGTACGCTCCTGATGGCCGAACCAGTGAAACTGTGTTCGCTGTCCGAGGAAAGTCCCCTGGAATTCGAGTCGGCACTGCCATAGTGATGCTCACTAAGGGCAGCGGGCACAATACTGGTCAATTGCTGTACAGGGATTTCGACCAGGCGAGAGCCGAGGAACGTCGCCAAGCACTTCTTGACAGCCTTGCGGAACCGGATTTGGACTCTGGGTATCTGTCGCTGACTCCGAATGCCGGCCTGGGTTTGCCCTTCAAGCCATATTCGGTCACCAACGAATGGTTCGACTGGCCTTCAATGAAGGATTTATTCCCGACACAATTTGGCGGAGTCAACACGAATAGAGACGGTTTCTTGGTGGATGTAGTGCGAGCGTCGCTTGAAAGCCGTGTCGAAGACTACTTCGATCCTGAAATCGACGATGGCGAGGTGGGGAGCCGCTACCCGGTCGCGATGGGCAAACGAGCTCGATTCGACCCAGTAAGAGTGCGCCGCACTCTCCTAGCACGCGGTGGTCCACTCAAATCAGGGTTCATTCCCTACGCATACCGACCGTTCGACACCCGTTGGTTGTATTGGGAACCCGAGACAAAACTCCTCAACGAAAAGCGGCCTGACTACCGTCCACATGTGTTTCAAGGAAACCTCTGGATCTCTGCTGCACCCCATCTACGGAAAGGCGAAGCAGAACCTCAGGCATGCTTTACCAGCGATATGGCCTGCCTTCACCTCATTGAGCGAGGGGCCAACATGTTCCCCCTCTACCTCCGAGACGACCAGTTCGGCGAGGAGGTCGACGGCGTCAAGCGGACTGCCAACCTGAGCGAGCTGGCGCAGTCCTACATCGAGTCCATGAATGCCGCGCCCGAGGACCTCTTCCACCATGTCCTCGCCATGCTGCACGACCCCGCCTACCGCGAGGCCAACGCCGGCGGTCTGCGCATGGGCTGGCCTCGCATCCCCCTGCCCGACAACGCCGACGCCCTGGCCGAGTCCGCCACCACCGGCCGCCGCCTCGCCCGCCTGCTCGACACCGAGTCCGACGTCACCGACCTGCTCGACACCAGCATCGCCGTTCCCACCACCACCAATGGCCAACCGATGCAACCCAACGACTTCAACCTCACCGCAGGCTGGGGCCACTACGGAGCCAATCAAGCCGTCATGCCCGGCCAGGGCAACATCGAGCGTCGGGGCGAAGTGGTGGATGTGTACCTGAACGATCGGGCGTACTGGCAGAATGTGCCGATCGAGGTGTGGGAGTATCGATTGGGCGGGTATCAGGTGTTGAAGAAGTGGCTGTCGTATCGGGAGTCGAAAGTGTTGGGGAGAGGGCTGGAGGTGTCGGAGGTGGCGTGGTTCTCGGAGGCGGCGCGGCGGATAGAGAGGATCGTGATGGCATAATGACTCGTCGACTGAGCAAACGCACACTTTTCGAGGCGGTAGTCTTAGTCTTGGTTGTCGCAGGACTCGCAGTTGCGACGAGCTATGTAGCCGGGTTGTGGCCGCACGACGCTGATAGGAGTGAAGCGAACGACGAGGCCACCCCTCTTAGCTCAACAACCACTTCGCTGGCATCCATGTCCACATCTCCGGAGTGGGTTGAGCGACTGGAGCGAGTTGCAACCGCCGGAATTCTGATCGGCGGAGTGATCGCCCTCGGTGTGGCCAGTTGGCGCGCCCGGTCTGCTGACCAGCAAGCGAAGGCGGCGCAGAAGCAAGTGGATACTGCTCTACAGCAGGTTGGCACGGGGCAGAAGCAGGTTGCTTCAGCACAGCGGCAAGCGGACACTGCGCATCAAGGTCTGCTCAATGAGCGCTACCAAAAGGGTGCAGAGATGTTGGGGAGCAGCGTTTTGTCGGTGCGATTTGCCGGACTTTACGCTCTCGGACAGCTCGCAGATGACCGGCCAGAACCATACTACGTCCAAATTATGCAATTGCTGTGCGCCTTTGTCCGCCATCCACCGGAGTGGGTCACTCCTACAGTTGACGGAGAAGATTCTGCTCGAGTAGACGTTCGCGAAACCGTTGCCTGGATTGGCAATCACCGGAATCACAACATTGAGAAAGACTCAGAATATGAGGTCGACCTTACTGGCGCGGATCTGCGAAAGGCAACCCTGAACAACGTCGACCTTTCTTCTGCGCGCATGTGGCATATAAGACTAGAGGGCGCGAATCTTGATAACGCCATTTTGTCAAATGCCAAGATGTGGGATGCCCAGTTGTCAGACACAAGACTAAATGAGGCTTGCTTAGTAGACGCCAATCTGATCGAAGCTAACTTCTCAACGAACACGAAGCACCCGCAAGACTCTATGACACTAAGTAAGGTGAACTTTACACGAGCGATTCTAATGGCCGCGGATTTAACGGGTGTTGCATGTCCGGGGGCGAAGTTTGAAGGTGCGATCTTAGGGATGGCCAAACTGTCAGGGGCGGACTTCTCTGGAGAGGGCGAATGGAGAGTCACAGGTTTGACTCAGGAGCAGGTCAATCAAGCTTGGTGGGATGGGGTTCACATGCCTGAGTTCCGTGGCACAGGGATCGATGCTCTCAAAATGCCGTTCCATGGCTGAGTTGTACCACAGTCCGATAACTTAGGCCTAGATGGCTATTCGATCCTCATTGAGTCGGTGAGGCTCTGGTGGGCATGCGCAAGGATACAGTCGGCATGCATACGTCGCCTGTCGTCAAGCCGCTGAGCCAATGGGTCTGATCTGGATGTGCTCCGACTTCAGCCGCGTCTGGGCGAGATCGTAGGCGGCTTGGACGCGCATCCAGTTGTCGGCGGTGCCGCCGAACGCCTGCTCCAGCCTGATCGCCAGATCGGCCGTGATCTGCTCCTGTCCCGCGCAGAGTTCGGCCAGGTACTCCGCATCCACCTCAAGGTGCGCCGCTGCGTCCGCGATCGACAGGTCGAACGGCTCCAGACAGAGTCCAAGAACAGCTTCCCCCGGATGCGGCGGATCGTGCATCGGCATCGCAATCTCCGTTCGATGTCCTAATGGTAGTCGGTCAAGTCCACATCTCGGACATCGCCGTCCTCGAAGCGAAACGTGATCCGCCAGTTGCCGCTCACACGCAGCGCCCAATGTCCAGCGAGATCCCCCCGTAGTGGATGCAAGTCCAACGAGTGCAATTCAATGTCTTGTGGTCCCGTCGCAACGTCTAGCTGTTGCAGAATCAGCCGGATCCTGTGGACATGCCTGGCGGCAACTCCACTTCGATCACCCCGCTCGTGCAGCCGCCGCAGGCCTCGATGCCGAAAGTGGACGATCACCTGTCAGGCCACCCGTTCGATCCGCTTGATGTTGAACTGGACAAGCATTGCCTCAGCCTGAGCGGCTTCGTAGTTGACCTGTAGCTGAATCCAGAATCGAGGAATGCTGCCGAGCGCTTTGGAGAGGCGCTCGGCCATTTTCGTCGTGACCGACGCCTTGCCCTCGCAGATGTCCTCCAGCGACTCGGCTGACACTTGCATATGCTCAGCCGCCGCCTCCACGGTGAGTTCAAGACCGCCGATCCAGTCGTGCAGGATCAGCTCACCTCCATGGCATGGGTTCTTCATCGGCATCGGATTCTCCCTCAGCGGTAGTCGAGCAGGTCGACATCGGTAACGTCATCCCCTTGGAGTCGAAAGATCATGCGCCGGCTCGCGGTGTAATCGACGGCCTAAAGGCCAGCCAAGTTCTCCCTCAGCGGGTGCAATCGGTAGGGCTGTGCGTCCAAGTCCCCCGGCCCCGATGCTCCTTCGAGTGCTGTCAGGATACGGCGATATCCTGGGACTTCGTTCGTCTCAGGGACCACAACTTCTTGAAGAATGAAAGCACCCTGTCCATTAGTATGTTTCGAACATGGATGCGTGCAGGACGGGATGCAGCGGGTTCGCCCCAAGTCATTCCCCGATGCCCACATAGAGAGGACAAATGAATGAGTAGCAAATCTCAACTAATCGGCGCAGCACTCTACGCCCGCGTCTCCAGCGACCGGCAGGATGTCGACCTCTCCGTCGCGGCCCAGTTGCGCGCCCTACGCGACTTCGCCGAGCGCAACGGCTACGTTGTGGTCCGCGAGTTCATCGATGAGGCCGAGTCAGGCCGTGTCGCTGATCGCCCGCAGTTCCGCAAGATGCTGGACGAAGCGGCTCTGACGGACGCCCCATTCCAGGAGATTCTGGTCTGGAAGTTCTCTCGCTTCACTCGTAAGCGAGAGCACGCGGTCGCCTTCAAGTCGATGCTACGCCGGCGGGGAATCCGCGTCACTTCGATCACCGAGCACGCCGACGACACGCCGACCGGCAAGCTGATGGAGGCGATCATCGAGAGCGTCGATGAGTTCTACTCCGAGAACCTGGCCCAGGAAGTCACGCGCGGCATGCGCGAGGCCGCTTCGCGGGGCTTCTTCCTCAGTTCCAAGGCGCCGTTCGGCTACCGCAGAATCAAGGTCCAGGACGGGGCCAAGGAGCGGCCGACGTTGGAGGTCGATCCCGAGACCGCTCCGATCGTGAAGGAGATCTTCGACAAATCCCGGCGGGGTGTCGGGCTCAAGGAGATCGCGGCCGACTTGAACGAGCGCGGGATCACGAACAAGGGCAAGCGCTGGCGGCGCAACAGCCTGCATTACGTGCTGAATAACGAGGCCTACACGGGGACGGCGGTCTGGGGCCGCACGACGACCGGCGACAAGAAACCGGAGCCGGTTAGGGCGGAGGGCGCCTGGGAGGCCCTGGTCTCGAAAGAGCTGTTCGACCAGGTCCAGAAGGGCCTTGAGTCACGGGCGCCGAAGAAGCAGCGGCCGGCGCGAGTGGGCAGCAGGTTCCTGCTCAGCGGTGTGTTGCGCTGCGGCGTCTGCGGCAAGCCCTACACCGGCCAGGGAGCGAAGAGCGGCAAGTTCTCTTACTACGTTTGCGGCAGCCTCTTACAACAGGGGTCCGGCTCCTGCAGCGCACGCTATCTGAACGCCGAGCGAGTCGAGACGCGGGTCGTGGAGACGATCATGGGCCGGATCCTGAACGACGAGACGATTACCGAGCTGGTCGTGCTGGTGGCCGAGGAGATTGACGCGCTGGCGGGCGAGCTCGACGGTCAACTGCAGGCGGTCGAAGCCGAGCTGAGCGATGTGCGCAGCCGGTTGGACCGGCTCTACGAGGCCCTGGAGACGACCGAGCTGACGATGCAGGCGCTCTCGCCGCGGATTCTCAAGCTGCGCCAGCGCGAGGATCAGTTGGCGGCAGCGCACGAGGAGGCCGAACGTCAGTTGCGGCAGCGCAAGGCTGACCTGCCGACGAGCGCGGAGATCCGCGACTATGTGTCCGACTTCCGTCAATTCCTGGAGGCCGGCACGATTCCCGAGCGCAAGGCGCTGATTCGCAACTTCGTCAAGTCAATCGAGGTGGACGGCGGAAATGCAACGTTGACGTACACAATTCCGATGCCATCTGATGGTGTGACCAAAGAGCGGACGCCGGTTCTCGATTTTGTCCAGTCCGGCCCACCATCACGTACCGAACTGCGAACACTGTCCGCAAGCGCCACTTCGGCGGTGTCCTTGCGCCCAATTGGACTGTCTTCCGGCATCGGGATGGTGTAGTGGATCACGGCCCGGCCGGGCTCGACGGCGATGCGCTTGATGAACGTGCGGAGGAACGCCTTCGATTCGGTGATGTCGCTGGTACGCAGGAACTCGGCCATGTCGGCGGCGAACTCGGCGACCACCTCGGCCTTGTCTAGCAGCACCCGGCGCTCCGCTAGTGCGTTCCTTGCCTTCTCAGCGGCGAGTTCCAGTTGTTCCTTGCGCGCCATGTGCTCGCGGATGCGCGGCGCGGCGTCGTCGACGTCAAGGTCGGTCTTCTCGATCACCCGCCAGATGCGGTCCAGCATCAACTGATTCTCGCGCAGCTCCGCCTCGATCGTCTCCAGCCGCTCGCGCTCCTCTCGCGCCGCGCCGTCCATCTCCTCATCCAGCATCTTGACCAGTTCGCGAATGTTGCTCTCAGTCAGCACGTGGTCGCGCAGCTGGTCGAGGATCAGGGTCTCAAACCGCTTCGCGTTGAGCCTGGGTGTCTCGCAACTGCCCGAGCCGCGCTTGAGCAGGGAGCCGCAGACGTAGTAGGAGTAGCGTCCGCCCTTGGCCTCGGCGGCGGTGAGCTTCTTCTCGCAGAGCGCGCAGGCGACCAGGCCGGAGAGCAGATAGGGGCTGGCCGCGCGGCGTGGGTTGGTCTTGGCCGGCGCGCGCGCTTCGAGCATCGCCCGGACCCGCTCGAACTCCTCCTTCGAGACGATGGCGGGAACGGCGTTCTCGACCCGGACCGGCTCAGAACCGTCGGTCGCCTTGAGTCCCCAGACCAGGGTGCCCATGTAGACCTCGTTGGAGAGCATGTTGTGGACCGTGGTCTTGAGCCAGCGCTTGCCTTTGGCCGTGGGGATGCCTTCCTTGTTGAGCGTCTTCACGATCTCGAGGATGCTCTGGCCACGCAGGGCCATCTCGAAGATGCGCCGCGCCAGGGCGTCCTTGGGCGGGTCGAGTTCGAGCCGCGGCCGCTGCTTGCCCCCGTCGGCGACGTAGACCTTGCGGTAGCCGAAGGGGGCGACGGAGGAGAGATAGAAGCCGCGCTGGGCCGACTCGCGCATTCCTCGGCGCACCTCTTGGGCCAGGTTGTCGGAGTAGAACTCATCGACGCTCTCGATGATCGCCTCCATCAGCTTGCCGGTCGGCGTGTCGTCGGCGTGCTCGGTGATCGAGGTGACGCGGATCCCGCGCCGGCGCAACATCGACTTGAAGGCGACGGCGTGCTCGCGCTTGCGGGTGAAGCGGGAGAACTTCCAGACCAGGATCTCCTGGAAGGGCGACTCGGTCTCCGAGGCCTCGTCCAGCATCTTGCGGAACTGGGGCCGGTCGGCGACGCGGCCCGACTCGGCCTCGTCGATGTATTCGCGGACGACGCGGTAGCCGTTGCGCTCGGCGAAGTCGCGCAGGGCGCGTAGCTGGGCGGCGACGGAGAGGTCGACATCCTGGCGGTCTGAAGAGACGCGGGCGTAGAGCGCGGCTGGCACGTTATCGGAGGGCATATTCATCTGAGAGTCCTTTCTCAGGCTCGATGGAACGAATCGATCCGCTGCAATGGAAACAATCGACGCAGTCATGATGCGTGCCGATCCATGTTCGGAACAGCGTATCTGACTACGAACGGAGATGCCCACACACATTGGCCGCAGTCTTCAGGAAAACGTATCTGCGCAAGCAAGGCGCCGGACATCAGTCTCTTGCAAGGTAGGACCTGCGCGATTTAGCGCACGTCCTGTAGCCGCCGAGCGACAGACTGAGCCCACTCAGCGCCCAGTGCTCACTGCGCCAGTTCGGCATAGCGTGCTACGCAGCCGTGGATCTGGTCGCTGAGCGGCATGGTTGAGAGGTCCGCGCTGGGCAGTCGAATCTCGATCGCGTCTCCACTGCGCGGCTCGACTGTCTGCCTGGCAAGCCCAAGCTACACGCCGCGCAGCACCATCAGGAGGCGGTTGACCACAAGTATGTCGCAGGCGTGATGATGGCCCTTGGCTGCGTGTGTTTCGCCTTGATCGATCGTCGAAGAATAGCCCGCTGGCGAAGCGGGCCGAAGGTGGGAGTGAGCGATGGACTCACGCGCAGCCTGCGGCGGCGCGGCCGGGCCAGCCATGTGGCGGGCCGATCCTCGCGACGAGCGGGCCGCTAGACCCGAGTCGTCGGCCGAGACCGCTCAGCGTTCCAGGTTCCAGCGCTCGGCTCGACGCATGAATACCTGCGTGTCGGCCCGCCACTGCGCGTAGCCGATTTGCCCGTCGTCCGTGAGGTAGCTGAGCTTCGCGTCGATGCAGCGGGCCAGTGCGGCGTCTGTGCGGGCGAGCGCGAAGCCGCCCCACTCGACGACTGAGTCGAGGGCGGTCACGGCGAACGCCGTGCCTGAAGCATGGGCCGAGTCGCGGTTCCCGATCTCACCCCGCGCGACGGCATCGATCGCGCCGTCGGCCAGCGCTTCCAGCAGCTCCGTCTCGCCGCGCGCATCGCCGAGGTAGATCAGTTGCGGCTGATCCGTTGTGGGCGGGAACATCCGGCGCCGTCCCTCCAGCACGGGCGATGCGCCCGC
>Ga0209543_1000077_pt1 | contig 147692 bp, 128 predicted proteins | sample MesohylFT_FD_187296 | JGI IMG/M metagenome (GOLD analysis project Ga0209543, IMG submission 187296) | Host-associated microbial community of the marine sponge Aplysina aerophoba from Gulf of Piran - sponge mesohyl, lysed by freeze-thaw... | ecosystem: Host-associated > Porifera > Sponge >... | reverse complement strand
TCGATAAGTTCTTGACGCTCAGTTGCACTCAGTTCAAGTTTATGGTGTTTTGCCATGATAAAATACCTCCTTACACAACAGTATAACACAAAAATAAAAATTACCGATTTAATAAATTAATCTTCATACAGTTTGTGCTACAAAAAGAGACATTATATATTAGAAATGGTATAATATTCTGTCGGAGGTCGCTTTGCTCGCTCCGACCTACGAATCGTAGTATTTTTCCTCCGTTTAAAAAGATACAGTTTTGCGGCTTATTTTACATAACTGTATCTTTACTGTGTTGTGGTCTGATTATTGTGCCTGCCTGGGTTTATGGGTTGTTTTCATCGGGTTACTGTGTCTTAAAAAACTTGAAATACTGTATCTTTTGTTTTTGCTGGTTATCGTCTGTTTTTGATATAGGTATATTGTTTTGCTTTTTAGTAATGTTGCGTTTGTATGTGGTTGCGTTTTTCATAGTGATAGTAGTATAACACGGGTTAGAGGGGATTGGAAGAGGTTGTGGATTTTGGAACAATATATATCCAATATGTTTTATGGGTAATTTGCGATTGAGGGTTGTTTTTTTTTGTCAGAATCACAGAATTCACAGAGGACGCGGAAGACACAGAAGGAGTTTTTTGTATGTTCAGGTTTATTTACAGGTTGGCGTATTGTTAGGATAGATATGTTCTGTGTCTTCCGCGTTCTCCGCGCATTCCGAGATTCAGAAAAAGAAATCAAGAATTTAAGCATTTCAGCATGTGAACATGTTAAGTTCCCCTACTGTCCCGAACTAAGATTAATAAGTGTCTCACGAGCATGTTTACGTGTTTCCATATCCTCTGCATGCAGATCCAATTCAATCAAATTTATACCTGACATATCCCTAAGATGTGCGAGGTCATAAGCTGCAGCGCGCTGAATTATTGGATCATGGTGTTTTAACAGTTCCTTCAACCCATCTAAAGTTTCAGCCTTTTCTCGAATATCAGTCCAATTGATAGACGGATGATAGTCTACAACAAAATACCACGGTATTTTCAGGCTAATTCGCTTACTGATATGTGAGAAGTAATAAGGGTTTCTTATACTAAAGTGATCATATAATTCCGCCATATCAAACTGATCTCTAACCATGACAGGTAGTCTCCACTGATTTTTATCAGAGGTATTAAGTAAAGTCAGGATTATTGCACCCTTGACTCGCTTTTTTAGATCCCAATGTTGAATGTTGCGGTACGCCTCATTTTTGAGCCAATTATGTCCACTTTCATCTCCAAGTTGTTTAAGTGCATTTGCTGCCTTAATTGATGCTTCGGTGTTTAATACTTGGAAGAATATACGTTTTATTGGTTCGATTGCTTGTTCATTTCCAGATGCACCTAACTTTTTTATTATTGACAACGTAATTTCACTGTCTGGTTTATGTTTATCCAACATTTCTATCCATAACTTCACCAATTCAGGACTATCATATTTCAATAACGCTTGATGCACGGAATTCATAACTATCCTATCTGATGGATTAAACATTTCATATCCCATAGAATTCAGTGTTTTAAGCGATGGAATAGCTTCCGGTTTGCGCAATTCACCCATTTGAAGACCTATATGTGCAACCTGTGTTCTGTCAGTTATATTGATCTTCTCTGGATCTATGACTGCAAGCATTGTATTGAATTGTTCTGGAGTTGGATCAGCAATGTCAAAATGCACTTTAGGTGAGATAAGCATTTTCTCCCACGCTAAAAAGTTTAACTTTATCTTTTGTCCAAGCGGAGGTCTTTTACTATAAACTGGCTCCTCAGTTTTATGTGTTGGTTTCCACGGAGATAAGTAGATTTTGAGATGAACCGAGTAACGTCCCGATTGATATAGACGATAACCTTCGGTTACAGAAATGATACCAGAAATAATTTCGTTTGGTTGTAATATATCGTAATGATCTGATTTTACGGAGGGAAGTATCAACTCTTTTCCATCATCCATAGCTAACCAATATTCAATATCATCTGGTCTATTAGATGCGTATCTAAACCTATCCCATTTTCCTTGGTATTTTGCTAAAGTGTTGTCCGGTTGTTGAATCTTCAATTTTAAATAAGATGATGAAAGTGTTTTGCGGTATCCAATTCTTATTGGATGATCACTGACATTCTTGATTGAATAAGACAACGCTATGGGTTCTCCATAATCATACTTCTTTTGGTTCATTTCGATTTTAAGTTCTAACGGTGTTTTATCTAATAGATAATCCAATGCTGTATATGCTGCATATTTTGTATTTCCTTTACTATTTTGTGTCAGTTGCTCTAAGACTGGTACCATCTTCTTGAGTTCCATCTTTTGGGTCAAGTCAATTGTGCTAAGTCGGACATTAGGATTTGGATCTTCAAGTAATTTTGGTATGTACTTAGATACTTCATGGTTCCAATAGCTGCCAAAAGATGTGAGTGCGACAATAGCATCTATCCGAAGCGGGGAGGAATCGTCTAAAGCAATTGATGCAACTGCATCTATAGCATCAACACTGTTATAACTTGCTAATGAATGTAACAATTCTTTACACGGTTTCTGTTTTGCAATTGTCAATAAAGCATTTAGTCCATCAGTTCCCATATTCTTCATACCTGTTACCAATGCGGATTTGAGGACAGCATCACCTGTTTTCAAACACACCTTTTCAAAAATTGGAACAAGTTTAGGGTCTTTTGCAGCACGTAACACCTTTAATAATGATTGATATAATCTATCTGGAACAGTCGTCTGTGCTTTATCTAACACCTTCTGTATACTTGCTTCTCCTGCTTGAGATAGTGCGTTTATGACTACATCAGAATGTGTTTGGTATAATCTTCTTCCAATGTCTGTGTTTATATTCAACACAGACAGTAATATTGGAACTGTTCGCTCATCGTCAATTTGAGCGAGTTTTTCTATAAATTCCTTTAATATATCTTTATCTATATTGGCATGACTTTTTAGTGTTTCAAGCATGACAGGAACTACACGTTTATCCTTAAAATCTGCAAGTCCATATATAGCAAATCTTTTTCTCTCTGGTAATGTTCCTGGATTTTCCATTATCTGAATTAGAAATGGTATAACGCGTTCATCCTTCAGTTTGGTTAGCACATCAATAGCTATTTTTTGAGTTTCCGGATCTGCTTGTAGGTGCTTTACCATAAATCTTTTCGTATATTCACCATCAATGTGTGCCATTAAATTCGCAATCTTCTCACGTGCCCAATTATCAGTATCTTGAAGGAATAATACACTAAGTGCAGACAATGCACGTGCATCGGGAAAATAATTCTCTAACATATAAAAGGCATTTTCTGGCACTTTATGGTCTTCATCTGCAATTCTATTGATCAGGAACGAAATTTTATCATCTCCCATAATGTAAAGATCGTAAATCAATTCGCTGTCAGCGCGAGTGTTAAATTTGTGAAATTTATCAAGTACATCTGGATTTGCTTGTGCGGTACCAAACAAAACAATCAGAATAAAATTCAATATCAATGCTGTACAATACCTCATTAACATACCCTCCGTTGGGTTATTTTACAGTTTGAAGAAAATGTTTGCGGAATCATCGGATTATAGAATTGATTTATTTTTCATGATAAAGTATACTCAATCATATGAACTCAAACACACACCGTGACCGTGGTATCATTGTTGGGATAACTGGTGGCATCGCATGTGGAAAAACGACTGTTTCAGCATTACTTGCTGAAAAAGGGGCAATTCCTATAAATGCTGATGAAATTGGACATCAACTACTCAAGGCAGACAGTCCAGTTATTGACAAACTGACAAACGAATTTGGTGAAGTTATCCTTGAAGAATCCGGTGATGTCAGTAGAAAAAAACTGGGTGCAATTGTATTTGGAGATAAAGCTGCTCGTGAACGATTAAATTCCATACTACACCCATTGATAATAGAACGTTCCCGCACACACGCACGACAACTTGTTATGGAAGATCCATCATGTGTTGTTCTGCTGGATGCACCACTACTCATTGAAGCAGGTGCTTATGATTCTGTTGATCTAATTGTAGTAGTTTTTTCCTCTCCGGATATACAGATAAAACGGATAATAGAGCGAAGTAAAGCACAGAACCATCCCCTCACCGAAACTGATGCACAAGCACGTATAGATTCACAAATGCCTTTATCTGAGAAAATCAAATATGCAGATGTCGTAATTGAAAATGAAGGAACACTTGAAGAACTCGTAAAACAAGTAGATGTATTATGGGAGAAACTTCAGGAAAAACTAAGTGTCGTGCCAAAGTAAATTGATTGCATTTGCCTTGATAACACAGTAAACATTCTTACCTTTGTCTAATTGAAGTTGCTGACGTGCTTCGTGCGTAATTTTCACTGAAAACCTTTGTCCCTCAACGAGGATTGACAGCATTACTTGGTCATCTACCTCATCAACCGTCCCATTCAATATATTACGTGCACTTATCGGTAGATCGGGTTCAAGTGAGATAATAATATCTTCTGCCCGAATCGCAACAGGCACCATTTTACCTATTTCCACATCTATGTATGGAATAACGAGTTGCTGCCCACCAATTTCTAATTCGGTAATACCTTTCATTTTATCTGAAGATGCAACAGGGAGCGAAAAAATGTTCTCTACACCCGTCAAATGTGCAATCGGCAATGCCGAAGGTGAAGCTAATATTTGATACGGTTCTCCACTTGTAGTTACTTTGCCATCATCAAGCAGAAATGCTCGATCTGCCAGTGCCATCGCTTCTGTTATTGCATGTGTTACGTATATAATTGGAATTTCATAAGCGTTCTTTATGTGATGTAAATATGGGATAATACGACTTTTCAACCCTCCGTCAAGTGAGGCAAGTGGTTCGTCCATCAGCAATAACCGTGGTTCCATAGCAAGGGCACGTGCAATTGCAACTCGTTGACGTTGTCCACCTGATAACTGATTCGGATACCTTTCCAAAAGTTCAGTTATTTCAAGTATCTCAACTACTTGTGTAATACTATCTCGGTTTTTTCTATTTGTTCGCGATTGTCCATAACGGATGTTTTTTTCAACGGTTAAATGAGGAAAAAGATTCCCTTCCTGAAATACATATCCGAAACGACGTTTGTCAGGTGGAACATTGATATTTGTTTCAGAATCATAGTATATCTGATTTCCAAACGCGATCCTACCTTCGTCTGGGGAAAGTGTCCCACTGATACAATTCAGTATTGTTGTTTTTCCACTACCAGATGCACCTAAGAATGCAGTTACCTTTTCTTGTATGTTGCAATCCACCTCTAAGGTGAAATTACCAAGACGTTTACGGATACTAATTAAGATACCTGTATTTCCATTCATCACTTTATGAGTTTCCCAATTATAGATTTAATCAGAAGAGCATTTATAGGATTGAGGGAGAGAACTATATCAAATTTCTATTCGAATCCTCCTATATCAAAATCATCTGTCACATCTATATCCTCTACCTCATCTCCTCCTAAATCCGATTCAACCTGATCGTCATTGTCTAACATATCCCCAAGTATCAATCCAGTAAGTAGTACATCTTCAAAATCATCGTCTGCATTCTCGGTTATGGTATCATCACGAGGAATCCGTTTTCTTTTTTTAGTTTGATTGTTTTTTGAACGACGATTTATACTTGTAGCAATCACTACAATAATTATAACACCAATAAACAAAAGCAGTATTTCCATACCAGTTAAACCCTCCATTAAATATGATTGTTGCTAATTGTAATACGCTCAGTAATCCATATTGAAATGAACGCGAGGATAGTTGAAATCAATACCAAACGGAACGCTGTAATGTCTTGTCCAAGATGTACTGCATTAAAAATAGCTAATGCGATTGTCTGTGTTTTTCCTTGGATGTTACCCGCTACCATTATTGTAGCACCGAACTCACCCAGACTCTTGGAAAATCCGAGTATTATACCACCAATTATGCCACGATGTGCAAGCGGAAGTGTGATAGTAAAAAACACCTTAAGCGGTGAAGCACCAAGCGTACGTGCTGCATTTTCAAGTTCTGTAGGTACTGATGATATACCTGTCAGGATACCGCGAACTAACAACGGAAATGAGATAACAGAAATTGCAATTACAACTGCGAAAGGTGTAAAGATTATTTCAATATTAAATATCTCAGATAATAACCTACCAATTGGTCCATTATTACTCAAGAGAATTAGGAGCAAATATCCACTCACCACAGGTGGTAAAACCAATGGTAACATCACGAGTGTATTAAGAATTGACTTCCCACGAAATTCATGTTTTGCCAGAAGCCATCCTACTAAGAGACCTGGCGGAAGCATTATAACGAGGCTAAACAAGGAAACTTTGATGGATAGTAAAAGGGCAGCGACTTCTGCAGAAGTTATCCTCATTGCGAAGTTTCAGGAACAGTTTTGGGTGATAAACTGGTAAATCCGTGTTTTTCAAATATAGTCATAGCACGTGATGTTTTCAAATAATTAACAAACCGGTATGCTATCTGTTTTTGTTTGCTATTTCTCAAAATTACAGCAGGATAGACTATCGGTGTATGTGCTTTAGAAGGAATTTTGTAGACAACTTTTACATTGTCATTTAATGTGGTATCTGTTTCATAAACAATCGCAAGATCTACATTCCCAGCCGCAACATAGGCGAGTGTAGCGCGAACATCTATACCTAAAATTAACTTTGGTTTCAACTTTGTCCATAGGTCATAGTATAATAATGCTTCTTTAGCATAAGTGCCTGCAGGCACTATTTCAGGTTGTCCAATTGCAACGCGTGAGATAGTAGGATTATGAAGTTGATTAATTGTGTCTAATTGAATATCTGATTTTATATCAGAAACTATCACTAAATTGTTAGCAAGAATATTAGATCTACTGTTATCCTCAAGTAAATCAAGCTTGTTTAGATCATCTATCTGTTGCGAACTTGCTGATATAAACAAGTCTGCTGATGCACCCTTTTCTACTTGACGTTGTAAGGTAGTAGATGCACCAAAATTAAAATACACTTTAATCTGTTCATCTTCAGTAAATTGATCACCAATTTCTGTCAGGGCATCAGTTAAACTTATCGCTGCAAATACGTTTATTTCTCTCTGTTTCTGGTTGCGATTAGAACACCCCGACATACTTAAACTAATGAGCAAAACAGCAAGAATAGTCCAAAGTGGTACATGTCTGTGCATATATTTCAGAAATTGAATTGTTTATTTTATATGAGTATATCAGTAACATCACATAATGTCAAGTGGGTGTGGAATGTGGCAGGGTTATTTATGGTAAACATTGAAATTAAAGAGACACATTTCTGTAGGAGCGATCTCCGAATCGCGACAAAACTCACTGATAGTCGGGAATTGGAGTTTCCTACTACAACTCAAAATGTCCTGTTAATTCTAAAGTTCACTATAATATACATATTAAATACCAATATATATCCAATAAAACATTTCACTTTTTAATTTGACATCCACAAAAAGATACTATATAATTAACATTTGTTTAGAATACAACAAATATCAAGAACTCTAATAGAGACAATAAAAGGGAAAAAAGCGGCAAAAAAAAACACGAAAATCGCGTCACTTTCCTTGTCCTGACTGGATTCTAAACGTCAGTGTGACGTGCAGAAAGGTCACAATATGGAATTAAATGAGGGTGGTTCATAATTGTCTTTGAAAAAACGCAACAGAAAGCGATATATTTCATAATCTTCTGACATTCTGTAGGAACGACCCGGTAGAACGTTATTTATGTCCTACCCTCAATTATTTTCTAAATTCACCATATATATAACACTGACATAATGACCATGTATAATTTCAACTTTCCTTGCAATCTCCTATAAATTGTGTTATCCTATCTATAAAGTAATCTACAAACGGGGATAAAGCAATGAAATTGGGTTTATGCACCATCGCTTTTCAAGATAAGCCTTTGGAAGAGGTAATTGATATTGCCGCTGACCACGGTTTTGATGGAATTGAGGTATGGGGAAAACCGCCACACATGCCAGTGGAATATGATGCAACTCATGTAAAAAACATTAGGGATATGGCACAACAGAAAGGTTTAGCGATTTCAGCATTTGGATCCTATGTTGACCCATTAATTCATTTATATCAGAAACATTTTGAGGACGCATTTAATATTGCTAAAGATCTTGGTACAAATCTGATTCGGATTTGGTCTGGAGGAGGTCCGTCAAAGTCCATTAATCCAGCCGATAAACGATTGATCTTATTTCGCATGGTAAGTTTGGCACAGTGGGCGAATTTTCGCAGTCTTATTATGGGTATGGAAATGCACAATAACCAGCTCACTGATTCTGTTGATAGTATCCTTGAGATAATTGAAAGCACAAATATGCCCTCCTTGAAAACATATTATCAACCACTTGCAAGATTTGATGCAGATGAACCACATACAGCCGCAGAACAGCTTGCATCTCATATTGTAAACATCCATGCACAGAACTTTGATGAAAATGGCAAAGCATGTGCTATTGCAGATGGTGTCGTTGACTATAGCAGAATAGTGCAAACTCTCAATGACGCAAATTATGACGGTTTTATCCATGTTGAATTTGTCCATGGGGACAACAAATTAGAAGCATTACAAAGAGATAGAGATTATTTGGCAAGTTTGACAACACCTTTAGTTGAAGATTCACTGAAAAATTTAGAAACTGAGTCTGTATAACCAGAATCAGTTTTTCCTTTATGCGGTTAGAAATTGGTATTATCGCACTTGTTGAGGAAGTATTATTAGCAACAGCAGAAAGAAAAGCAAAATTTGATTGGCTTTGTAACAAACCCTCTCAAGAGCATTTTGGTGAATATTACGAGAAATTAATGCAACTCTATACTGAATTCAATGGAGATTGGAAAGGAACATCTGATAAGACTGAGGGTCATCTAATACCAGATGCATATTTTCCAGAACCATATAATTTTATTTTTGAATTTGATGAACTACAACATTTCACACGATACCGAGAACTCACCTTTAAGTATTATCCGGAGAACATTCCCCTCGCTTTTACACCAGAAAAATATATAAAGTTCTGCAATCAGCACCACACATCAGCACTTGCAAAGGGACCTGATCGCTTCCGGAGAAAAACCGCTGATTTTCCTTATGTGAATGGTCGTGCTGCACAACGTGCATTCTTTGATACATTCAGGGATTGGTTACCACCCTTGCACGGACTTAATCCAACAATGAGAATCACTGAGTTTGAGGTTAAACCTATATTAAACGGTGAATTAACAGGTAGTGCAGCCAAAAACCTAATCAAAAGGATTATAAGTAAACGACTTGATGATGTAGAGACTGAATAGAAAGGTAGGGCACATAAAACTTCATGGGCAATAAAACAGGTTCAAATGTGAACCTATCAGACTATCCACTGCTTCAACTGATTGGACAGACTCCGCTTGCAAAAATTGATCTCTTTACCGATGAATTACCAAATGTTGCCATTTACGCAAAGGTGGAGACTTTTAACCCCGGTGGTTCAATAAAAGATCGACCTGTATTACGGATGCTAACTGAAGCAATTGCTACGGGAGAACTGACACGCGAAAAAGTAATCTTAGACTCCAGTTCTGGAAATGCTGGAATCGCTTATGCCATGATCGGATCCACGCTCGGATATAAAGTTGAACTCGTAATTCCAGAAAACGCCACTGAAGAACGCAAAAAACGTATCAATTCACACGGGGCACAGATTATCTATACCGATGCAATTCTCGGATACGATGAAGCATTACGAGAGGTAGATCGAAGATATGAAGCAAATCCCGATAGTTATTTCTTCAAGTCCCAATATGAAAATGAAAATAATTGGCGTGCTCATTATGATACAACAGGTGTGGAAATCTGGCAACAATCAGAAGGTAAACTAACCCATTTTATTGCGGGTGTGGGAACTGGTGGAACTATAACTGGTGTAGGACGAAGACTAAAAGACTATAATCCTGACATACAAGTATATTCTATTGCTCCTGAAAGGTTTCCCGGAATTGAGGGTTTAAAACCTCTTGGAGATCCAGAGGACATTGTTCCTGAAATACTTGATGAAACTGTCATTGATAACTATATTCCAACTTCAATAGAGAATGCACACGACATGTGTAGTCGTCTTGCGCGACGCGGTTGGTTTGTTGGAACATCATCCGGCGGATACCTTTACGGGGCATACAAACTGGCACAAGAGATCCAGGAAGGTGTTATTGTTACAGTGTTTAATGACATTGGAGAAAGGTATTTTAGTATGACCTTATGGGATTGACGATCTGAGGAACACATCATTATTAAAGGAGATTTATGGAAACGACAGTTGTACCTTTTCAAGGTTTACGTTACAATGTTGAGAAGGTTGGTAATATATCCGATGTTATAGCTCCTCCTTACGATGTGATAAAACCGGAAGAGCGGGTCGACTTGGAAACGCGTCATTCTGCAAATATCATTCGTTTGATATTGAGTCAACCACAGGACAATGACACTGCAAACGATAATCAATACACACGCGCTGCTGCATTACTGAACCAATGGATCAACAATAAAACACTCCTACAAGACACAACCCCTCGTTATTATATCTATGATCAATCCTTTCAAGCTCCTGATGGAAAACACTACACCCGACGTGCGTTGATTGCCCTTGTCAAACTTGAACCATTTGAAAATAAGGTTATCCTCCCTCACGAAAAAACCCATGCTGGCCCGAAAATTGACAGACTCAATCTCATGCGGACATGTCATACAAACCTAAGTCCTATCTTCCTCCTATATGCTGATTCCGATGGTGAAATAGAACAAGTTATGCATGGTTTCACCGATGATAACCCGCCTCTGATAGATTGTCCAGAATCCTTTGGTAGTACACATCAATTATGGTGTTTAGACAATCCTGAATCCAATCGTGAAATTCAAAAACTCTTTTCATCAAAACCCCTTCTGATTGCTGATGGACATCATAGATACGAAACCGCTCTTGCATTTCGAGATGAGATGAAGCAGAAAAAGACAAACAGTAAACCTATAGGATATGATTATATGATGGTAAACCTTGTGCGAATGGAATCACCCGGATTAGCGGTTTTAGCAATCCACCGATTACTCCGCAATCTTACCACAGAACAGATTAATCATGCTATTACAGGATTACCTGAAGTGTTTGAGATACACGAAATTGATTCTCAGTCAATCCTTATGGAAAAGTTAGAAGGGTTTAAAGGAAAATCCTCAGTAGTTGGGATGTATACGCCAGACAATCATTTTCGTTTGTTGGTTCCTCGTTCACCATCTGCAGGACAATTAGATGTTACGCTTGTTCAAGACACCATCATCAAGAAACTCTTTAATGTTGATACATTAGCAAACCATATCAGTTATACAGCTTATGCAGATGATGCCATAGGACATGTGAAAGAACGGACAGACCGTGTTGCGATATTGATGAATCCTACACCTGTAGAACAGGTATTAGATGTTGCTATGGCAGGAAAGACGATGCCACAGAAATCTACCTACTTCTATCCCAAGATGGCAACAGGATTTGTATTGAACCCATTAAAATAACAGTGATTAAAGATGCACAGTGAACAATGTTTAGACACTTTAGATTTTTCGCATAAGTTATACGATGACACACCACGTGAGTTGGAATTCCAATCAACATCGGTCGCTGAAGCGGAAAAGTGGCAGCGGGAATTACGGGGAAAACTTACTGAATTGGTAGGAGGTTTTCCAAAAACGAAATGCGAATTAAAATCTGAAACTTTAGAAACACGAGAGTTTGATGGATATATACGTGAAACAGTTTTGTTTCAAAGTCGTCTAAATATGACGACCTACGGATATTTCCTTACACCAACACATATTGACATACCCACTCCAAACGCGACAATTCTCTGTTTAGCAGGACACGGTCGAGGTGTAGATGATATCGTTGGAATCGAAGAAGACGGTTCTATGCGAAAAGAATATGGAGGGTATCAAAACGATTTTGCACTACAATGTGTTGCACACGGTTATAGTGTGCTTGCTATAGAACAATTTGGATTTGGACATCGGCGCGATGCAGTTGCACATCAAAAAGGTGGTGGAAGTTCATCGTGTCAACCAAGTGCTGGAGCAGCACTGTTGCTTGGACAAACAATGGTCGGATGGCGTGTTTATGATGCAATGCGTGCTTATGATTATTTGGCTACCCGACCTGAAGTTGATATGGATAGACTCGGTATAATGGGAATCTCAGGAGGCGGTACAACATCATTTTTCACTGCAGCACTTGATCAACGTGTTAAAGCAGCTGTTGTAAGCGGGTATTTCAATACATTCAAAGACAGCATCTTGAGTATTAGTCATTGTATAGACAATTATATACCAAATGTGTTACAATATGCCGAGATGTACGATATTGCTGGATTAATCGCGCCACGTGCGCTTTTTGTTGAGTCTGGTACTGAGGATACTATTTTTCCAATTAAAGCAACACAATATGCAGTGAATCGTGCGAAATCAATTTTCAAACTCTTTAGCGTAGAAGATAAATTAGGACTTGAGGTGTTTGAGGCTGGGCACAGTTTTTTCGGTGTCGGATCATTTGAATTCCTTAAAAAAGTATTGTAAAAGGAGTGTTAGGTGGCAATAGAACTGTTTTCAATTGGTACAGAGTTAGTGCTGGGACAAATTCAGGACACCAATGCTCACTGGATTGCACAACAAACCCTTCAACTTGGTGGTGAATTACGTCGGGTAACCATGCTCCGCGATGATTTTGATGAGATGACAGAAGCACTTGACTCAGCAATTCAACGCGAAACCGCACTTATCTTGACGACAGGCGGACTTGGACCGACACCTGATGATATGACTGTTGCTGTTGTCGCATCACTCATCGGAACAAAACCTATCGTGTGCGATGAAACCATCGCTGAATACCGTAAACGCCGTGAGATGTCAGAAAATGACCCACTTAATGAAGCACTTACTAAGATGGCTACAGTGCCAGAAACAGCACAAGTCTTTCAAAACCCCGCAGGATGGGCACCTTGTATTAGTGTCAGTCACAAAGAGTCTACTATCATGATGATGCCTGGTCCTCCGCGCGAGATGAAATCGATTTTTGAAACACATATCCAACCCTTGATAGTAAAACGATATCGTGCTGAGATTTCTACAGCACGTGTTCATGTATCTATGTTTGAAGCTGAAGTTTCACCACTGATGCAAAAAGTTATGGAACGTCATCCAGATGTTTATTTAAAGGCTTATGTATCTTTGCGTGAAGCTGGTGAAAATACTATGCCTGTTGACCTCGTTTCAACAAGCAATGATAAAGATGAGTCTGAAACCCAACTCCAATTGGCAATAGATTATTTTAAGAAACTTGTTACTGATGCAGGCAAAACTTTCAGTTCTAAAGAGCAATCATAGTCTGTATAATCATTAATCTATTCTAAATTTTTTCAATTATACCTTTACATTACAAAGGAGACTATATTTTGAAGCGAAAACCATCGGGAAATAAGAGGAATACTCAAACGAGGTATTCGAACCAAAGAACGAATAAAAAGAAGCAAAAAAAGAAAAAACGACAAGACGATCCTGCTGATTTAAATATTGAAAAAGAGGAAGTAGAACGCTCCCCTTCTCAAAAAGATAAAATTGAGGTAGAAGGTGTTGTCGTTGAACCATTACCCAATGCTATGTTTCGGGTTGAATTAGAAAATAAGCATAGAATTCTGGCACATATATCAGGTAGAATGCGGAAATTCTTCATCAAAATTGAACCTGGGGATAAAGTTACCGTTGAACTATCTCCGTATGATTTGACAAGAGGACGTATCACCTATCGTAAAACCAGATAATATATAAATGATTACACCTCTACTCTTTGTAGGAATAAATTATGAATCCTGCAACCTTAGTTTATATCAATAGTAATAAAGAAAAAGAGATAAACAGATTACTTCAGGCTATTGAAGAAAAGAAAGGGCTTGTTGAAGAACTTACTGTGTCTAAAGAGAATCTGAAAGCAGAGGTTGATTTATTCCAACATAGGTATAATGCACATGTAGGACGTTATTATCTTGAACTTGAACAAGTTGAACTTGAGACAAAAGAGTATCGTCTACGTCTTCAATTACGACACGAAGATGTAAATGATAAAGATATAGAGGAACGGGTTGAATCTTGTTTCAGGGAGAATCGATCACGCATCAACACTGAGGAAGTTAATAAAGAAGTTGAACAAGAAACCGATAAAATTGAACTTCCAAAAAAAGAAGCAAAATACTTGCAAACACTTTATAGAAAACTTGCTAAACGTTTCCACCCCGATAAAGCCGAACAAACTAAAGAACGGAAACGACGTGAGCAGATAATGCCACTAATTAATAGAGCATATAATGAGCAAGATGTTAAAATATTAGAACGTTTAAGCTTTGGTGATACTGATGAATATCTGGAGTCTGAAGGAACAATCGCTGACAAAACGGCAAGCCTACAAAAGGAGTTACGCCATCTTAACCGAGCGACAAGTGAAATACGCTCTGAGATAAATCGGTTGAAAGTAGGTCGCACCTACCAATTAAAACTGCAGGTTGAAAATGCTGAGAAAAGTGGAAAAGACCTTCTATCAACACTTGCTGCTGACTTGAAACGTAAAATCCAATCAAGTCGAGGACAATTGACCCGATTAATAAAAATGTGGAGTGGTTCAAAAAACAAGTAAATATAATTGAACCGTCTACAAGAATTGATATTCAGTATTTATGGAGATATTTTCGATGGATTTAACTAACAAGGTTGCTATTATCACCGGTGCTGGTCGTGGAATAGGTAGAGCAATCGCAATAGCTTACGCCGCTGATGGGGCAAATGTTGTAATCGCATCACGAAGTGAGGATCAGCTAAATGGGGTTGCAGATGAAATAAGAGGAAATGGTGGTAATGTTCTCGCAGTGCCAACTGACTTAAGGAACCGGTCAGAAGTGGAAAATCTTGTCCATAAAACAACGGAAAGTTATGGGCAGATAGACATCCTTGTCAATAATGCTGGTATCAATCCGAGAGGACTGTTTTTAAACACAACCGATGAAGAGTGGGACGAGGTATGGAAGATCAATGTTATGGCTGTCGTCCACTGTTGCCGTGCTGTGCTGCCAATTATGCAAGAGCAGGGAAGAGGAAATATCATTAATATCGGTTCGGGAATGGGACAGGTTGGACATGCTAACCTTAGTATTTATTGTGCATCTAAAGCTGCTCTACACGGATTGACACAAGCAATTGCTGAGGAAGTTTGGGAGGACGGAATTATAGCAAATGTCCTAATTCCTGGTCCTGTAAAAACGGAACTCTCAAGACCAGTTTGGGAGGGTGATAAAATTTTCCGTGCTCAAAGTGATCCATGGAAAGACCCAGAAAAGGTTGTCGACTCAGCACTATTCCTTGCAAAACAACCGACTGACAGCGGTATGACAGGTCAGATTCTGAGTATCATGCGTAGAAATAGTCCTTAAAACAAGTTCATCCCAGCACAACTGAATAGTGTTTCCACTATAATGGAAACTCAATCCTTTTACCTTCTTGTGCTGAGCGATATGCACCCAATACCATCTCAACAGCAATCCTTCCATCTTCAACAGACACATCAGGTTCTGTATCGTTAATTAGACAATCAATGAACGGACGGGGAACACCTGCTATTCGTTCACCATGGTTGTTTGGAATTGGAATACCAAGATCTTTCCATGAAGGTTCGTCTCGTGTATAGAGTTTTAATGCGACAGCATCTTCAGGTCGTGGCATGTTACAAGACGGTCCATCCCCATAGTTCTGTATAACAACACCTTGATCCCCATAGATTTCAGTCGTATTTTCACCAGCAAGCGTTACTGATGTGTTTATCAATATAGCCATCTCACCACTCGGAAAGCGATATATAGCAATCCCAGAGTCATCAGGTGCGACATCTGTCAACACATTATCTATTTCTGCCATCACACTACTCGGTTTTCCAAGCATCCAATAGATGAAATCAGTAGCATGTGACGCATCATCCATGAACATCCCCATATTCTTTTCTGGATCAATGTGCCATCGACTCGGTCCCGTTACAAAAGCTTCATTAAATAGAACATTGATACAGTGCCGTCTGCGAAGTAAACCAATTTTTCCCAGTACTCCATTCTCAATAAGTTCTTTCATGGCAATGTTAGCAGGATCACGACGCATCTGGTGCGCCATCATAAACTTAACACCAGATTCCTGCACTACATCTGCGATTATGTCACAATCTTCTAAGGTAAGTGCCATCGGTTTTTGGCAAAGAATATGTTTACCAGTAGATGCTGCCGCCACAACCATCTCCGCGTGTCGATTTGTTTCGCATGTTACAATTACGGCATCAATTTCAGAATGATTGACTACATCTTCAATATGTGGCGAGAAGTTTATCCCGTATTGTTCTGCAGCATTTTCACCGCGTTCAATGTTATCGTCCCAACAAGCAATGAGTTTGACATCCTCAAACCCTTGCATCATATTGCAGTATGCATTTGCATGTCCATGTGCGAAACTTATTATGCCAATACCAATCTTTGTTTTCATATATTTTCAATCCAATCTGTGAGTTGCTGTTGTGAATCCGTTTCAGGATTAAACACTAATAAGCCTTCAGCGTCTGCTGCTCTTAGTAGCCTTCTATCGGAGGCAACTAACACTAATCTTTCTCCAATTTTATGAAGTTCTGTGTTTATGTCTAATGCGGACTGCAGGACCAATGCATCAACACTATTGAGTGAATGTGCATCGATCATAGTTATTGAGTTATAAATTAGTGTGTCTGGTACAGACATTGTTTTGAAATCTGAGTTGACACTCATCACTTCAAGATTTAAGTAACCTGTGGATTGAGCAAACTGATCATTGGTGATACGGTTATCGTTCCTTTTACGAACACATATCCAAAGCACTTCCAATGCCCCAAGTAACAAACATCGCATGCGTGATAATGGAACATTACCAAAAAGGAAATGTATTGTATTGCTCCCAACTTCAGGTGTATACCGTTTAACTAACGCACTTGCATCAAAGTAAAATAGATACACTTTTATTTTTTTCTTTCCTTAATTATTGCTTGACTAAATTCGTTATCCTCAGCTCGAATTCCGTTTTGCAACATACTTTCATGGAGTTCTTCAATAGGTCTGAGTTTAAAGTTTGGAGAAATTCCCATTTTTTTGTACATATCTTGAAATGCTTTTTGTGTTATTTCAGTATCAATCTTTTCAATGCAGGGGTTTTTCAGATTATCATCTGCAGAAGGATTATCTTGCTTTGAGTCATTTGTAACCAACACATTAGTTAGTACAGTTAACTGTTCCTTCAACTCAGTAATTCCATTTTCGAGTTGATCTAATCTATCTAAAACAGTATCAAGAGTTTCCTTTTCCATTATAAATTCCTCCTTATATATTTAATGCTTTTCCAATTCAATCCGCACCTCAGAATTTACTCCTTTCTCACTAACAAATACATCAGCAGTAATTGGACCAAGAGACTCTAACGGAAACAGATTATCTTTGATATGTTGCATTAAACTTGCATCCAAATTAAATCCCGATAATGAAGCAAGTAAAGTTCCCACCGGTATCAGTCGTTCAATTTCTGGTACTAACAGATCCGGTTGGATATAGGTCTGCAAACTATTGGTAGCAAAATGTACCCCTTCTAATGCTGTGGAATCACCAGAATAAGCATCAAGCACATTGATTAAACCACCAAGCGTTGTGCTAAAGAAAAAATTGTTATCCACGACAGCATACGCACCAGTGAGTGCAAGCAGAAAATTAAGTCGTAACTGAATAGGTTGCACCATAATTTCTTTATAGTTTTGTGGTTCAAGGAATTCAATCGGTTTACCTGCAATAGATATTTTCTCATTTCTCAATTGTTCTATATCTGACTCAAATGCTGATACATCTCGTATTTGTGAATGCAATATAACGGACGGAAACTTTGATACTTCTCCTTCACCTTGGGTTACCAATGCAATAGTCATTTCTGAGCCCAAATGATGTGATAAATCTATTTTTTCTGTAGTAACCTCAACCGATAAGTTACTCCTTAATATCTCCCACACTTTTGTAACATTTTGATTTGGATTAAAAAAAACAAATGCTGTATCTTCTGGGAGGAATTTGAGTGTATGCTGTTTCTCTGATTCAACAATATTTTGATTATCCGGAAATCCTAAATGTAGTTGAGATAATATCACACCGTCTTCATAGCGATTTCCAATTGTCCAGTATTTAGTTTGTTCAACTGATGTCGTATTCTGTTCAACAATAAGGCTGATATTATTAGCAAGACTTTTCACCACTTTATTTAAACGGGGAACATCAACATAACCTGTATTTGTATCGCGGTCGTAACTTTCCTGAATATTCTTCTTTATTGGATGTTGTGCAAGGAAACCGTTTTGATTACCTGAATAAATATCTATTACCTCTGCTAAAAGCAGTGGATTGAGAGTCAACACTCCGATCTTTCCTATGAATGTATAACTAAAATCAAGTGGATATCCTGTAATAGTGTTGATGGTAAGTTCTTTGTATTCAGTTTGTATTCGTTTGTATTTCGGATTTATCGCATCGGTTGCAGTAATTGCCTCAATAGCAAGTTTTTCTGGTCCTCCTATTTCCGTAATTAGTAAAAACGACATTTCACCTTCACGCTGGTAAAGTGCTATTATCGCTTCTTTACCAAAATGCCCTTTGACTGCACCCATGTCAAGTCTACCACCCATTTCATATTCCCACATTATCTTATGAATTACCAGTTGTTGCCACCATTGTTGGTTCTTTATGAAGGTAAGGATAGGCATCTGTGCCACTTGTTTCCCAAACTCACTACGGTTAAATGTCTTAACCATTCCATCCAATTCTTTGAGAGTTAAGTAACAGATTGGAGTTTCTGGTAGTAGTGTGATAAGACTCTGCTCAGGTTTCCAAAGTGCGGTTTGTTGATAAATTATAGATGACAAAACTATGACTCCTATGAATGCAATTAGTATGATGAGGATGAGTTTTTTTCTTGAAATTGACATATTGGTTTGAATCCTTCACTCATACTTCAGGGTCTTAGTATTCTTGATTATATCACATATGATGATTGCTGAACAATCCAAAAACAATCAACAATAAAACAATTGTATAATCCAATCTAATGTTATAAAATCTATTAAGTAAAATGAAACAAAATGAACCTATTTCTACATCAACTCTCAAAATCCGTCCGATTACAATCCTCCTTATCTGTGTGTTAGTTCCGCTAAATTGTTGGTGGGTATCAGCATCAATATTGCGCGGTGGTGGCAGTCCAACACAAGTTTCACTATTTTATAATGCAATCACAACTATATTAATACTATTAGGATTAGGACTCCTTTTACGTCGTTTGAATAGAGTTCTTGCATTGAATCGTGCTGAACTACTGGTAATTTACACTTGTATCTCTATAGGTGCTGGTTTGGCTGGTGTGGATAGATTTCTTGTCTTGATGCCACTCATAGGTCATGCCCACTGGTTTGCTACACCAGAAAATGACTGGATAAATCTGTTTCACTTACACATTCCGGATTGGTTAGTAATAAGTAATAAACGAGTCCTTGAAGGTTACTATTACGGCTTTTCAAGTATATATGAATCACATAATTTTATTGCTTGGATACCCAAGATATTTTGGTGGACACTCTTTATTGTTGTCGTGCACCTTGTCATGTTATGTTTGTGCCTTATATTTCGCAAGCAGTGGGTTGAATCCGAACGACTGAGTTATCCGATAATCCAGCTGCCGTATGAAATGACAACTCCTAATGGTAGGTTCTTTAAATCTCATTGGCTGTGGATGGGATTGGCAATTGGCATGTCAATTGATATTATAAACGGATTAAACTATTTGTATCCAGCTGTACCAAGTCTTGGAGGAAAACTATTTGACCTACGTAGGATATTTACTGAACGTCCGTGGAACGGTATTGGATGGAGTCCTATTGGTGTTTTTCCATTCGGTGTAGGTTTATCATTTTTTTTCCCACTTGATCTCTCCTTCTCATGTTGGGCATTCTGGTTAATTTGGCGTGCAGAACGGTTGTTAGGTACCATAGCTGGATGGCGTGGACTACCTCGATTTCCCTATGAAGCAGAACAATCACATGGTGCTTATCTTGGACTATGTGTTCTTGCTATCTGGATGAGTCGTCGGTATCTAAAGCAGATATTTAAAGGTGTTTTTTCAAAACATAATATGCTTCCTGACAATGATTCACGAAGGCAAGATGATCCTGTATCATATCCACTTGTCCTCATAGCACTGCTTTGTAGTATTGTATTTATTGTAGGATTTTGTCTTAAAATGGGGATGAGTCTATGGATTATCATTGTTTATTTTGCGATCTGGTTTGCTATTGCAATAGCAATTACAAGACTTCGTGCTGAACTTGGATCACCTGTTCATGACCTTCACTTTATCGGACCAGATGAGATGTTGCCAAGATTGGTTGGAATTCGTAGGTTAGGTGCTGTAAACCTAACTGGCTTCGCCTATCTCTATTTTCTCAACCGAGCACACCGTTCACATGCTATGCCGCATCAACTTGAAGGCTTCAAATTAGCAGAAGGTGCAAACATTCCTATACGTAGGTTCGCATTGCTGATGATGTTAGCAACGGTCCTTGGTGCTTTAGGTTCGTTTTGGGCATTTCTTTCAATGTATTACTCAGAAGGAGGTGGTCCAGGTTTTGGTCGAGAATCATTTGGTAGACTTGAATCGTGGTTAACCTATGCTGCTCCACCAGACGCACCTGCTATAGGTTTTGCCTCCTTTGGATTTGTCGTAACACTCCTTCTTGCAGCGATGCGGATGCGATTTATTTGGTGGAATCTGCATCCGGTTGGCTATGCTATATCAGGTAGTTGGGCAATTAATCCGATGATTGGGTCTATATTCGTTGGGTGGTTGCTAAAATGGATTGTGCTCAAATATGGTGGTATCCGATTACATCGAAAAGCAATTCCATTCTTCCTTGGTATTGTACTTGGTGAATTTGTTATCGGTGCTTTCTGGAGTCTTCTGGCAGTTTTTCTTGATCAACCGATGTATCGTTTTCTGTTTTAGTTTATCCATAAAAAAATTGCTATTTTTTCTATTTATGGTATAATATTGTAAACAAAAGGCACGGTAGCAATAATTGAAACTACAAAAGAAAGCGGAAATCATTTCAGAAACACTTGAAGAATTGCTCGGAATTCCAACTTGGGATGGCACAGAAGATGTGCTTGAATGTCTCATTTTAACTATATTATCACAAAATACTACTGATGTCAGCCGTGATAAAGGATACGCGCAGCTTCGAAACAAATTTTCAACATGGGAAGATGTATTAATTGCTGATGCGGATGCTGTTGAAGAAACTATTAAGATTGTTGGTTTAGGCAAACAAAAAACAGAGACCATTAAAAACTTTCTCTCTTGGCTCAAAGCAGAATACGGTGAATTGTCATTAGAATTTATACATGATATGAAAACTGAGGATGCCTTAGAATTCCTATGTCAGCATAAAGGTATTGGGATTAAAACTGCCTCAGTTACACTTTCCTTCGCATGCGGTAGAGATGTATTCCCCGTAGACACACATATCCTACGTATATCTAAACGTCTTGGTCTTATTTCAGATAATTGCAGTGCTGAGAAAGCACACCATGAATTGCCACCACTTATTCCAAAAGGTAAAACATACCCATTCCACATGAATCTGATATATTTTGGTAGACAGATATGTAATGCCAGAAAACCTTTATGTGAACAATGTCCATTGACCAGACAATGCCTCTACTATAAAGAAAATATGCAAACATAGGATGTCAGATACTGGGAGAAATAAAATGTTTAATTGGAGAGAATTATCATGGAAACACATATTTGTTGTATTACTAATATTATATCTCCTACCGATATGGATTTTCGCATATTTCCCTTCACAAGATGGTCCGAGCCATGTTTACAATGCACTTGTTTTAAAAGAGTATAGTGAACATGCAAACTATAAAATTCGTGATGCTTGGAAACTAAATATCACAATCTTTCCAAACTGGTTATCTCACATCGTACTTGCTGCACTTCTCTATGTTTTCCCTCCTGTCATATCTGAAAAGGTCTTTCTGACAATCGCAATTGGTATGATACCGATTGCCTTCTTTTATTTTATTGATGCAGTCCACAAAAATAAAAAAGACAAGTTTATCTATGCATGGCTCGGTTTTCCATTTGCTTACAACTATCTACTCTACATGGGTTTTTACAATTTTACACTCAGTATCTCTTTTTTCTTTTTTAGTTTTGGTTACTGGTGGAAGCATAAAGACAACATGCAGGTTAAGCAAATCTGTGTGCTGTACGTGCTGTTACTGCTCACCTATCTGTCACACATTGTATCTTACGGTCTTGTCGTATTAGGCATTTCTGTCGCAGCGGGAAGTATTTGGGGGTGTGAATCATTAGTAGAAGTCTGGAAAACTCAAAGACATAGTGTTGTGGCAATGCTAAAGCAGTTTTTCATAAGACTAAAGCCTTTTTTACGCTTCCTATTCTACATGGTGCCGATCTATTTTGTGCTAATGGAATACTACCTACAAAGCGTTAAAAGGCATCCAACAGGCAGCCATAGGGGTATGGACTACATTTGGGACTACTTTCTTGACATTGGATGTCTTGTCTACTTCACACATTGGCATAAACATCCAAACCACTTCTTACTCGTTGTATTGGGAATTGCAGTACTCATCGCAGTTGGTTACCGAATATATCGAAAGGAGTGGATTCAACGTACCGATGTGTTTTTGCTGATTGCCATTCTATTTACTTATATGTTCATCAAGGCACCATGGAGTTACGGACCAGGCGGTTGGATAAACGACAGAATATATATTTACATTTTGCTGATGTTAGCACCATGGCTGATAATTGATATGCACAAAATTGTTCGGTACGGTATCACGACATGCATAATTCTATTCGCGCTAATCCATTTCGGTAGGACAGCTTACGAACACGGAAGTATCTCACCGGAGATGGCAGAACTGGTATCAGGGACAGACTTAATTGAACCACATACTACGTTTTCTATTCGTACTGCAGATGGACACAAATCTGAAGCACTCGGACGAGTTGATCCTGTTGCTCCATTTATACATACACAAGCTTTCTATGGGGTATATGCGGATGATGTTGTGCACATGGCAAATTATGAGGCTAACTATTACTACTTTCCTGTTAACCGAAACAACAAAGATAGTGTGGGATTAGATTATATTCGTGCTGATTATGTGATTGCATGGATGTATCCTGAAACAGAACCATTTGCAGATCTTAAACCAAATTACGATATTATCCATGAAACAGAACACCTAAAACTATTTAAAAGAAAAACACAACCACCAGCACTTGATCTTTGGGATGAGACAGAGGATGGGAACCTAATTATCCGATTTGACATGCAACCAGACAATGCTGAAGCAGAAAAGAACTATCACATAGTTGGTCCAAAAACAATGTTTGTTAGTGGGAAATACGGTTGGGATACTGAATGGAATCCGAAAGATCCGCTAAATAAATCGAACTGGCGAATCTCACCGCGAGCTGCATATCTCGGTCCTCCTGAGGAGACAACCCCACTGACAAGGGATGCAGTCCACGGAAGAGAGGATGCTGCGTTTCGTATTGACTTGCCAAATGGAACATACCGTATTACTAACATATTTCAGACAGCAGAAGATGCAACACATGAAGTCAATATGCTTGCAAATGGAAAGAAAATTATTAAGAAACTTTTTGTGCCACCACACAACAAAATGGTAGAAAAGGAAGCCATCGTTGAGGTAGAAAACAACCATCTCGTACTCGTGATTTACACCTCAAAAAAACGGATAGAAACAGATAAAAGACATATACACTGGATATGGAACGGATGTACTGTTGAACAAATTTCTACAAAGGAAGAGACATCTATTGAACAATAGTTTAGTGTTATATTTTTATTATTAGCGTATATAAGGAGATCTAAATGATAAAACCACATGGAGCCGAGACTTTAACACCGCTTTATGTATCGGATGATGCAGAACGCGCAGGACTGATAAAAGAAGCGGAACAACTTCCTTCAATTACAGTCTCATCAGGTGCAGCTGCATCAGCCGTAATGCTTGCATCGGGTTATTTTACGCCGTTGACAGGATACATGAATATATCTGAAGCAATCAGTGTTGCTAATGATATGAAACTTCTCAACGGATTATTTTGGCCCGTTCCTATAATGAATATCGTTTCTGAGGATCAATTGACTAATGAAGTTAGAAGTGCTGACCGAATCGCATTACTTGATCCAAACGTAGAAGGTAATCCAGTAATTGCAGTAATGGATCTATCGGCAATTGAAACGATCTCGTCTGCACAAATAAACCATATTATTGAAAAGACATTTGGAACAACTGATTCTGAACATCCCGGTGTCCCTGCTTTCTCTGATGTTGGTGACAATGTGCTCTCCGGACCTATCCAAGTATTGAACTATTCCTATTTCCCTGAAGATTTCCCAGATACATTCCGAACCGCAGTTGAAATTCGTGCAGATATCGCAGAACGTGGTTGGGAGAAGGTGGTTGCATTCCAGACACGAAACCCAATGCACCGCGCACATGAAGAACTATGTAAGATTGCCCAAAAAGAGGTGAATGCTGACGGTGTACTTATCCACATGCTTCTCGGTAAATTAAAACCGGGTGATATTCCTGCTGCTGTCCGGGACGCTGCAATCCGTGCTATGGTACAACACTATTTTCCAGAGAATACCGTCTCAATTACCGGCTACGGGTTTGATATGCTATACGCAGGTCCACGGGAAGCACTACTACATGCTGTATTCCGTCAAAACTGTGGTGCATCACATTTCATCGTCGGACGTGACCATGCTGGTGCAGGAGATTATTACGGTCCCTTTGATGCACAAGAGATTTTTGATGAAATCTCAGAGGATGCATTAGAGATAGAGATATTTAAAGGTAATTGGACAATGTGGTGTAAAAAATGCAACGAAATCGTTATGATGGGTGACTGCCCTCACGGACAAGATGATTATTTCACTATCTCAGGTACAAAACAACGTGAAATCCTTGCTGCAGGAGAACCACTCCCACCCGAAATCGCACGACCTGAAGTCGCAGAGATTCTGATGGAATATTACCAAAGTGTGGCATGATAATTCTCTTACCTTAACAGGATGGGTCTCTGTAACCTGTATACACATACCCTTGAAAGACTCTAACGAATTCACTTGTAATAGTTGATCACTGTGGAAGCAATTCTGTATACAAAAAACATCCCTCGTTATATCGCAATACGCTACCTCGGCAAAAGATGGCGTAGCCTATACACGTCTCCTCTTTCATGTATTAATTTCGTTGATATTCCTGAACCACAGTTACCTACACAACAATGGGTCAAAATCAAAACAAGACTCAGTGGTATCTGTGGTTCGGACTTAGCAACGATCACATCAAAGGGAAGCCTTTATTTTTCTCCAATCACATCAACACCTTTTGTCTTGGGTCATGAAATCGTTGGTGAAATTGCCGAGATTGGTGATCAGGTACAGGGTTGGTCAATCGGAGAACGTGTGGTGATTGAACCCGCATTATCATGTAGTGTACGTGAGATTGAACCACCCTGCCATCAATGTAAAAACCTTCGTTTTGCCAATTGTGAAAATATAACAAAAGGTAACATATCTGCTGGAGTGCAAACAGGATTTTGTCGTGATACTGGTGGTGGATGGAGTCAGTATGTACTCGCTCACTATTCACAGTTGCATCAGATCCCAGAGGATATGTCCGATGAAGTTGCCGTCCTACTTGAACCCTTCTCTTGTGCATTACATGGCGTTCTAAATACTAAATATAAGGATGCTGAAAATATCTGTGTGATTGGAGGAGGGACGATTGGATTACTCACCGTGGCTGCACTTCGGATGATCGGATATCAAAACCGGATCATCATTTTTGCCAAATACCCTCACCAACAGCAATTTGCGCGTGATCTCGGTGCTGATGTAGTGATTCCTACCAATAGAGGTAGGTACGATATTTTCATAGAATTAACTGATGCTGAATCTTTTCAACCAGAAACCGGACAACAGATCTTAATTGGTGGAGCAGATTTAACCTTTGATTGTATTGGTTCAAGTGTTACAATAGACGATGCCCTTCGGTTCACACGAGCAAACGGAGAAGTGATTCTACTTGGCATGCCAGGTATACCCAAAAACGTTGATTGGACATCTATTTGGTATAAACAGTTAAATGTTAGTGGTGCTTATGCTTATGGTATTGAGTCCTATAATGATGAACAAGTACACACATTTCAACTGGGAACACATCTTCTATATGAACACGGCAAGAATTTACTTCCGCTTGTCAGTACACCCTTCCAATTGAAAGACTACAAAAGCGCGATTCAGACTGCATTAAACACTGGTAAAACTGGCACTGTCAAAACTGTATTCGATTTGCGAACAAATTAGTATTAGTATAAGATTATGCAGAGTATACCGTTGTATCAACAATCTATAGTAAACTTTTGAATTAATGGGACATTTTGATATGTAGGAGGGAACTCCGATTCACGACTATCAGTGAGTTTTGTCGCGATTTGGATATCGCTCCTACACGGACTTTATATTATTATTTTCAATGAATGTTCACTATAGTTTGTGCCGTTCAGCCCCAGCGGGCGAAAGGTGTATAGTAAACGTTGTACATACAAAAGTAAGCCCAGCGGGGCGACAGGTGTATAGTACCCAATGCATAGAATGAACAAGCCCCAGCGGGGCGACAGGTGTCCAACGGACTTGTCAGAATCCAAGAATGCACAGAACCCACAGAAAACACAGAAAACACAGAAAATCCCTCTACCTTCTGCGTCCTCTGTGCCTTCAGCAATTCAGACAAAAACATACAACCCACCAAACCCTCTTATCTTATCCTGCTAATCCTGAAATCCTGAAAATCCTGGTTCAGACAATTACCTCTTCCTTCAGTGTCTTCTGCGTCCTCTGCGCCTTCAGTGATTCAGACAAAAAAATCCGCCCCATAAAACCAATAATCCGAAACATACATGAAACATATTGTTCCGACCCCCACCTTCCCCTTCCAACTCACCCAATCCCGTGTTATAATACTACCACTATGAAAAACAAAAAACCGACACACCCAACATTATCAACAAAAACCGACACCCGTCACCCAAAAAACATCCACCCAAAAACCGACCATAACCCAGCACATAAAAAAGTTACCAAAATTATTTTTTTTCAACCACAAAAAACCGATGAAAACAACCCGCAAACCCAGACGGAAACTAACATTAGACCAATTCTACTAAAAGTTACCGTTATGTCAAAAAAAGTTACCATACGGTAACCTTTTAAGGAGGAATATTCCGATGAAATTCAACGACAAACACAAAGTATTCGTAGTCAAATCCTTTACAAAATGGAAACCAAAACGTAGGATGTATAATATTTTGGATTTTTCTATTCGATCTTTTTCATGCTGGATTGCTTGTCTACCAGATTTTCATTTATCAGAATCACAGAAGACTCAGAATTACTTATCCTACCAAAATGCAAATCTTTTGCTAACAACCTTGAATAACGGTAGCACCTTCTGTGTATTTCTGTGTTTTCTCTGCTTTCAGTGATTCAGACAGAAAACACTTTACAAAATCTTTACGCACTCAAAACCCAACAGACATTTGCATTTCTCACACCACGCATGCTAAAATATTCTTAACATTTCACCCATAGGTTCACATCACATGCGTTCAAACCGACTACTAACAATCCTCATCATAACCACATTTATTCTGTTTTATCAGACAGTTTACCCTGAAGCAGCTCATACAGTTAACGATGTAACTCAAAACACTACTCAAGAGAGCCAACCTTTGGAAAAGGAAACAGAGGATATCAACGCGATTCCTTTATACCCTATTGCTAAACTAAACTTTGAAGGTAATAAACATTTCAATAATAAAAGGTTGCGCGACCTTTTTAATTGGCAGTCAGATAAAATATATTCTCGTAACGAAATAAACGAGGGATTTGAACGTATCATTAGTGCGTATCGAAAAAACGGTTTCATATTTGCTCAGGTAATCCCACGCACTTCCACTATTTCAATAGGTAATCCTGCCATATCCATCAATGTAAAAATCCGCGAAGGGAAACGACTCCGCTTTGGAACTTTTTCCATAACAGGATACAAACTGTTCTCCAAATCAGAATTATTGCGTCAACTCAGCGTACGCAAAGGACAATATTTCACACGAACTTCACTTGAAGCAGGTATTGTCCGAATTCAGATGTTATATAGTGAACATGGATATCCAAATGTTGAGATAGAAACGTCAATCATTAATCTTTCACCTGACATGGGTGAATTGGGAATCGGTCTACAAATACGCGAAGGGATAAAAGTAAGACTCAGCGAAATTAAGGTTAGCGGTAATGAAAAAACAAAATCTGATGTTATTCTAAGAGAATTACCAGTAAAAGTTGATGAATACTATGACCAACGGAAGATAGACCAAAGTTACCACCGGTTACGTAATTTAGGTTTTTTCTACCATATCAATTCAAATTTATTAGAGGCAAGTACATCTGATGATTCAATCATATTTCATGCTAAAGTCACAGAGGCACGAACAGGACGATTAGTTGGGATACTTGGGTATGCTCCACCAATAGAAGGTTCTGAATCTGTCCCACAACTGACAGGTGTGGTCGAATTTCGTGAAACTAACCTGTTAGGAACAGGACGTGATATTCATTTCCACTGGAAATCCGGATTATTAAGATCCTTAAGTATTGGGTATAAAGAACCTTGGATTTTAGGAAAACCGATTTTATTAGGAGTAACATATAGCCAACTCAGACAGCGTAACCAAATTAATGATGCAGAATCCGAAGAAAATGCTGCAAATATTAGTGGAAATATGAAATTTGATAGATATTATGAAGGTGCGATGACACTTGGCTATAAACAAATTATGTTTGAAGGGTATTCACCATTACCAGTTACCACACCACAAGACCCACTTTCTTCAACGATGACAACCCAGTTAGACAATCCACCAACTATTGAACGTGGGACGAAGTATAGCGTTACTCTGCGTTTTACACGAGATTCACGGGATTATTATATCAATCCAACAAACGGAAGACGCGACAGTTTTGCAGTGGAACTCTCACAAAGTAAATTTAATCTCCGTAAAATGTGGCTTGATATACAACAGTACTTTCAGACTTGGGAAAACCAGATTATAGCATTCGAAATCCATGCCGCTGCAGCATGGGGAGTCAACTTTCCACCAACAGAGTTATTTTATTTAGGTGGGGCAACTACATTACGCGGTTATGATGAAGACTGGTTTTCTGGACCTCGTAGGGTGCATACTAATCTTGAATATAGATTCCTTACAGGTAGGAATTCACAAATCTTTACATTCATAGATTTAGGTTCTGTTACATTCATCGACCGTCCATCTGTTTTTGATAAATTGAGAGTAGGTTATGGATTCGGAGCAAGGTTGGAATCCAAAGGTGGAGTTATTCAACTGGATTATGGATTGGCTGCCGGTGATTCGGCACTTCGTGGAAAAATACATGTGAAATTAGGTGCATCATTCTAAGAGTTAGTACCAGAGATGAACTTCAACCTTATTGGTCCATATACGTCTTGATTTATAGTTAACAATACATTGAAGTAAATATATTAATTTATAAGTATTTATATCAAATTAATTGTGTTATTATATATACTATGCTATAGTTTTTCAAATCAACAGGAGGATTTTGATGACAAACAATGAGAAACTGCTCAGTTGGGTGAACGAAGCAGTAGAACTTTGCCAACCTGATGAAGTATATTGGTGCGATGGTTCGCAGGAAGAGAATGATCGGTTATGTGAGGCATTAGTACAAAAGGGAACATTTGTTCGGTTAAATCCGGATAAGAGACCAGGAAGTTATCTGGCACGCTCTAATCCCGCTGATGTCGCACGGGTTGAAGGAAGAACCTATATATGCGCCAAGACCCCAACTGAGGCAGGACCCACTAACAATTGGCATGACCCCGATGAAATGAAGGAGACATTAAAAGGACTTTTTAAGGGTTGTATGAAAGGAAGAACTATGTATGTTGTTCCCTTCAGTATGGGTCCTCTCGGTTCTCCGATTTCACATATAGGTGTGGAAATAAGTGATTCCCCTTATGTTGTAGTCAATATGCGGATTATGACACGAATGGGAAAAGATGTATTAGATATATTGGGTGATGATGGGGATTTTGTGCCTTGTTTACACTCTGTTGGAATGCCCCTTGAAGAAGGTCAAGAAGATGTTTCATGGCCCTGCAATCCTGATAATAAGTATATTGTCCACTTCCCAGAGGAACGTTCTATCTGGTCTTACGGTAGTGGATATGGTGGAAATGCACTGCTCGGAAAGAAATGCTATGCCCTAAGAATTGCCTCTATTATGGCAAAAAATGATGGGTGGATGGCAGAACACATGCTCATTTTAGGTCTAACAAATCCGGAAGGTGAAAAGACCTATATCGCCGCAGCATTCCCCAGTGCTTGTGGAAAGACAAACCTTGCAATGCTCACACCTACTATACCCGGATGGAAAGCAGAAACCATCGGTGACGACATCGCATGGATGAAATTTGGGGAAGATGGTAGACTCTACGCCATTAACCCGGAAGCAGGATTTTTCGGTGTTGCCCCCGGTACCTCTATGTATACCAACCCCAATGCAATGCACACACTCGCATCAAACTCAATCTTTACGAATGCTGCACTCACTGAGGATACAGATGTGTGGTGGGAAGAGATGGGTGATGATGAACCAGATACGGTCACAAGTTGGCTCGGTGAAAAATGGCACCCTGGTGACGAAAAGACTGCTGCTCATCCTAATGCACGATATACAACGCCTGCATCACAATGTCCAATCATTGATCCGAATTGGGAGAATCCAAACGGAGTACCTATTTCAGCGATCCTATTCGGTGGACGACGCGCCTCCACAGTACCGCTTGTATTTGAAGCCTTCAATTGGCAACATGGCACATTTATAGGGTCAATCGCTTCCTCAGAACGCACCGCTGCTGCTGCTGGAACTGTTGGTGAACTGCGTCGCGATCCAATGGCTATGCTTCCCTTCTGTGGATATAACATGGGTGACTATTTTGCACACTGGTTGGAAATGGGAAATAAAACCGATGAAGACAAATTACCCAAAATCTTCTACGTAAATTGGTTCCGTAAAGATGCAGATGGTGGATGGCTATGGCCTGGTTTTGGTGAGAATAGCCGTGTCCTTAAATGGATTGTTGAACGCATCAGTAGCAAAGCAGATGCAGTGGAAACTCCGATCGGATACACTCCCGCTGCAGGATCAATTGATATATCTGGAATAGATGTAACCAACGCTCAAATGGATGAACTTCTTAATGTTGATATTGACGAGTGGTTGAATGAAATTAAGTCCATTCGTGAGCATTATGAACGCTTTGAGGATAGACTTCCCAAGAATCTATACGATGAATTAGAAGCATTAGAAAAACGATTACGTCAACAAAAGTAAAACATTTTGTTTTGATAGGCAAGGAAACATGCTTTGCCTATCAAAAATGACAATCCTGAATCTTAATTTTTGACACTGCTGTGAATATTCAATATGTATCTATAAAGATAAACTATTTCAGACAATAATAATGTCTTTGAATTAGGGGATTTATGCGGAGATTGTTATTGGATAATGTTTAATTGGGAGAGGTTATGCTAGAAAAACTATTTCGATTAAAGGAAAACGGAACATCCGTTAGACGAGAGATTGTCGCAGGTTTTACAACTTTTACGACGTTGTCGTATATTATCTTTGTTCAACCTACTCTTCTCTCAATTGCTGGAATGGACAGCGGTGCAGTAATGGTTGCAACCTGTCTTTCAAGTGCTGGTGCGACAATCCTTATGGCATTCATGACCAATTATCCTGTTGCTCTTGCACCAGGTATGGGGATCAATGCATATTTCGTCTTTAGCGTATGTAATAATCCGGCATTAAACCTACAATGGCAAGATGCATTGGGGCTTGTGTTCATTTCAGGTATGTTGTTCGTAATTCTTTCATTCGTAGGATTACGAGAAGCAGTAATGAATGCATTGCCATCTGCACTTCATAACGCAATTGCTGTAGGTATTGGGTTATTTATTGCCTTTATTGGATTACAGATGAGTGGGATCATTACCATTCACGGGGCAACCTATGTATCTCTTGGAAATATACATTCAACACCTGTGTTGGTCTCAATATTTGGAATTTTAGTTATATTGACACTTTTGGTACTTAGAGTACGCGGGGCAATTCTTATGGGGATCCTCGCTACAACTGCTGTCGCTCTGATTGTAGGAACTGTTGAATTTGTTCCTGTGACTAAATGGGTATCTACACCACCATCTATTGAACCTACTCTATTTAAATTTAGTTTTAAAGAAATCTTCAGTAGAATAGAACTAATCCCTATCATTTTTGTGTTCTTCTCTGTTGATATGTTTGATAGTATTGGAACACTAACGGCAACTGGTCACGAAGCCGATTTACTGGAAGATGGCAAGCTATCAAAAGCACGTCAAGCACTATTAACTGATGCAATCGGTTCAGTAGGCGGTGCATGCCTTGGCACTTCCACAGTAACATGTTATATAGAAAGTGCTTCCGGTATTGCTGAAGGTGGTCGCACAGGATTAACTTCAGTTGTCGTTGGAATTTTGATGTTATTAGCACTGTTTTTCTCACCTCTTATTGCAATTGTTGGTGGTGATGTTATTTCATCTACTACAACGGCAATCAATGGAACGCCAACAACAATAACTACTTTACTTCATCCGATTATTGGTCCTGCCTTGATAGCTGTAGGATGCTTGATGTTGAAAGACCTTATCAATATCAATTGGGACGATTTTACTGAATCTATCCCCGCTGCACTGACCGTATTTATGATGCCTTTATCCTTCAGCATTACTGAAGGAATTGCATTCGGTTTCATTTCTATCTCATTTCTAAAGATAGTAACCGGACGGTATAAAGAAGTAAATCCTCTCGTCCATTATTTTGCTATTTTCTTTGTTGCTCGATACATCGGCTTTGCATAAATGGTAATGAATAAACAGAGCGGATTCCTTCATTTGGTATCTATTACTCGATTGAAGGAATTTAGATATGAATTAAAGGGGTACCACTCAAATGATTCGTATAATGATTGGTCCTGATGCTATTAAATCAAAGGGATTAGATACTGTCACAAAATCAGTTATCAAAGAAATTCATAAACTTTCCAATGAGAATGGTTGTGAAATCTTATTTCTGATGGGAATTACAAATAACGATGTGAATTATATGCTACGTAACATGATAAGGTTATTGGATATGCCTTTGATAATTATGACACGAGTTAACATAGAGGATATTGAGAAAAGTGTCGATCGGAAGGGTAACGAATTGGATAGAACCCTAAAAGTTATGTGATACTACTCCCTTCAGATTTACTGTTTGCATTACCTACGATCCATCTCTATTCTGTTTCCAATAAATGGTTACTGGATGTAGTAAGGACGCGAAAATGAACCTTCACAATTTGCTGTTTTCTATATTCCTCTTATCGGATTAACTAAGAATTGGATGTATTTATAAAAAGATTGAGCGTTCAAAAGAAGGATTGAAGTTATTCAAGCATCAGTGAAGACTGGTGCTTTATACTTTACTATAGTTTGGTAATTATGTGCATTTCTAATAATACCATTTCTTGTTGGAAAATAATTCTTTAATAATATACTCATTCCAAACAATTAATTTGGCTAAATTAGTCAGATATAATATAATCAGACAATACCTTTTCATTTCTAAAATACACACAAAATACTCTCGCTTCAATTTTGGAGGAATATACACCATGAAAAAATGTGTTTGTCTCATCACACCGGTAATTCTTATTCTATTGGCAACAACCACTTATGCACAAAACACTGATCAAAATCTAATTTTTCATTTTTCATTCGATGAAGGTAATGGGAACACAACTGAGGACGTTTCCAAAAATAAGTTAGAAGGTGCGATTATAAATGCAGATTGGGTTGACGGCGTTGTGGAGCAAGCCCTACAATTTAAGGATGGTGCTCTTTCCATTCCAGTATTTGGTGTTGAAGAACCAAAGGAGATGACGATTGAATTCTGGTTCAAACCAACTGAGAGAATTCTCTACGGAGAGAGGATAGATTTGATATATCGGCTTGAGGGGGCAGGTCGACCACATATCACGTTTAACCATAATGGAATATTCTTTGGGTTTTACCTTGGCACACAGGACTCTGAGTTTGTGTTATCCAGTTCATATACAACATTTTATCCACAATGGTATTACTGTGTATTAACACAAAATCAGGATAAGGCTATTTTGTATGTTGACGGTGAGATTGATAATGAAGTCTCAACGGGTGGACCAGTTCGAATGGACTTAGTGCAGAATGGTATATCCCTCGGAGGACACAAGAATCTTAAAAGATCCTTTAACGGTAGCATTGATGAAGTTAAAGTGTGGAATGTTGCACTCACAGCAGAGACAATAAAGAAAACATGGAACAAACACTCACAGAATAACCAACTACTCACTTCCGCACATCCAAATGGAGTTAGAAAGGAAAAACACAGTAATGAACCAAATGCACAACAGAGAAAAAAGAATGTTGAAGTATGCAAACATAATCTCCAAGAAATTGGAAAAGCAATTCAAGCATACCATAAAGAACACGGAAAGTATCCAGATTGGCTCTCCGATCTTACTCCAAAACACTTAGCAGATGCGAATATGTTAATTTGTCCTGCAGATAAAATTGGTGGAAAAGCACTTTTTGTGCGATCCCAAGATCCTAATAAACCTGTAAGTTACGGTTATGAATTCTCCCCCGACCAGAAAGGACAAATACAGTTAGCTCGAACAATGTTTGGTGATGTCACACCGCTCGTACGTTGTATACATCATAACAAAAAAGGGTCTTTAGAAAACACCTTAAGCCTAAGTTTTGGTTATAATCTATATAAGTCAGACTATTATTGGACGAATTCATTGGAGGCTATTTACGGAAGCGATGAAGCAACTATAGATGCGTTGGAAGTCGGGTTACAGAAAATACCTGATAATAATCGATACTATGGAAACTATCTTAAGCTTGTCAATCTCTATATGAAGGCGGAACGAGAGAAAGATGCTGCAGATATTATAGACCGGTACAAAAAAGTAATGAGACCTGACAACCATTGGGATGGCTTCTACCTTGCAGATATGCTTAAGTCTATGAATCGGGATGATGAGATGCTTGAGTTTTATGATACACTTGAGAAACAACATCCGAAAAACCGTCATGTCTTAGAAAGAATTGCTGATCTTCATAAGCAACGTGGGAACACTGAATTAGAATTAGAATACCGCAAAAAGTATGTACCGGGAATGAAGTTCCTTGGTGAGATGGTTCCTGATTTTACCGCCACGGATCTTGAGGGTGAACCTATATCCATTGAGGCATATCGCGGGAAAGTGGTTTTGGTGGATTTCTGGGCTGTATGGTGTGCCCCATGCGTCGCAGAAATGCCCAACGTCAAGAAAGTCTACGATGAATATAAAGACAAAGGGTTTGATATTATCGGAATCAGTCTTGATAGCGATGAAACCAGACTTCGAAATTTTCTGAAAGAAAAAGATATACCTTGGCGTCAAGTTTATAGTGGGAAAGGATGGGAAAGTCCAGTTTCACTACAATATGGAATTTATTCTATTCCTAATATGTGGCTAATTGACAAAGAGGGTAAATTAATCTCCAATAATGCCAGAGGTGAAAAGTTAGAAAGCCTTGTGGTAGAAGCATTAAATGGCAAATCAACAGAATAACAACGCAACGTTAAAAATGCGCGATTTTCTCGCGCATTTCACTTTAATTTCTTCTGGACATCACTATTAGTGAACTGTAGAATCTTATAAATGAGAACTATATATATTTTTCTCTACAGTGTCTTGTTGATTCTTGCTTGTGGCTCTGATGAAATACCAACTCCTACAGAAACAAAACCGAATTACTTTCCCGATGCTATTGGAAGCACATGGGTCTACCGGAGTTTGGATGGTATTCAATGGACATGGTCAATCAAGGAAGAAAAAACGATAGAAGATTTTGTGTATCTGTATATAGAGACATCTCCAACTTTAGCTTTATATCATTGCGATTATTTACTTCCTAACTTTCTTCGTTCATCGGAAAATCAAATTCTTTTCAATATCAGGGATAGAATTGATTACTACATACACAACAAACTCCCTGAACATGTAAAGGAAGAATTCTCCGGATTGGATGTAAAAGTTGAAATCAATCCAATTTCATTCCCTGAATTGCTCTTTCTTGAAATACCAATCACTACAAATAAACAATCAGAAATCTATAATATAAAAATTGACGGAAACTTTATCCTTCAGGACCTCGTCTTACTGAAAATACCTTTTGAGGTGCATATTAAAATCAACTGTGAAGTAATTGGTGAAAGATCCGTAGATACACCCGTTGGAGAGTTTGATAGGGCATATCAGTTAGAATATCAGATAGATACTATCAATACGGTCTTTTCTGATGAAAAGTCAACCAAACTAAAACAAACTATCTGGTTTGTTCCTTATGTTGGAATAGTCAAAATTGAAGATGAACGCGGTGTTTTGGAATTGATTGAATATCAAGTGCAATGAAAGTTGTTATCTTAAGTGATAAAAAGCCAGGACACTATAAACAATCCTTAGGTATTGTACAAAATCTTCCTGAATGCGAAACGGAATGGTTTGAGATACAATACAAACAGAAGTGGCGTGATAATATCCTCCGCATATTTATGTGTCTAATCGGATGGATAATTAAACCTAAATCGTTAATTCATGTCCTCCTTCGATGGAGTCTTACCACATCCACCTATCATTCAGTTTCACGAATACAAGACGCTGATTTAATACTTTCAACAGGTTCATCTGTAGCAGCGGTTAATTTACTTCTCGGTAAATTGCTTCAAGCAAAATCGGTCACCTGCCGCAGACCCTCACCTATTGGAATCGGTCAATTTGATCTTGCGATCCTACCGATGCAATCATGGAATAGTGCTAAATACCGAAACAATGTGTGTAAAACAATAGGTGTTCCAAACCCAATTTCTCCTGACTTACTAAATTCGAAACGAGATGATCTGAAACAACTCCTGTACTTGAGAGAAAGTCCGGTAATTGGAATACTTTTGGGAGGAACAGATCCACACGAGACAATAACCGTTGAAGATGCAAAAAAGCTGCATAAAACATGTGATTCAGCTGCGAAAAAAAGCAACGTGCAAATATTGCTAACAACATCTCGACGGACACCTACAGATGTCTCGAATTACTTGAAATCAAAGTTAGTAGATGTTGATTGGTGTCCATTGTTCATTGAACCAGATACCCCTACAGCACTTGATGATCCGTATCAAACCATTCTCTCTGTAAGTGATTTACTTATCGTCACAGCAGACAGTTTTTCAATGGTATGTGAAGCTGCTACCAGTGGACGCAAGGTCATAGTTCTATCACTTACGCAGAAAAGTTGGAAACAACATAAAAGGTATGAAGTATATCGCTATATGCAAGATGATGCCATTTTATATGTATGTAATCTTAAGGATCTATCACAGCAAATTCATCGTGCATTGACATCACAACAGCAGATCAACATACTCACTGATACAGAAAAAGCAGTTAATGCAATCCATAGACTTCTTGATAATAAACGAATGTTATAAAATGAAAAGGGCGAGGGTTAATTCTCGCCACTGTTGTTTTTAGTAAGACTATAATTAAATACAGTCCAGACTAATTGGAAGATGTTTCTATAGGAGTGTAATAACCTGAACCAAAGAGATATCCATCGTAACGGATAGCCCATGTGTGTTTCTGTTCATTCTCACCACTTTCCGGATTTGGCCATAAATAATCAATCCAAGTCCCTGTTGTGGTTGCCATTGCAATCCTTACCCCGAGTGTTGAATCGCCAGGTCCGACAACATCCTTAAGATCTGTACCTAATAAATTTGGACTTTGTGCATGTGCTAAAAAATTATCATTTTCATCAGTAATAAACACATACCATTGACCATCAATATTTGCAGGATCATTGTAATGGACAATTATAGCAGTTTTCCCTTCAGATTTATAGAGATCAATCGCCTCTTGTACTAATGCAACAGTATAGGCTGCAGGATCATCCTTTGTTGGTGTTACTGGTTGATCTACAACATCCATCACTGAATCTGTTACTTGCTGTTGACATCCAGTGATATTTATTACTGCAAGTATGGGAACCAGCAGTACTATCAAATATTTTCTCAATTTATAACTCCTTTTTTAATTTATCTCCTTGAATTGTAAACAGTATTACCGCGTTTGTCAAATTTCTTAACTGTTATGTGAGAAACTAAATATTTGACATCAACTCAGAATTGTAGTATCATACATATAGAAATATCTACATCTTTTGTGCAATTAAATGTTGGCAAGATGGGCATACAACTTGTCCATAAGGAGTATTATACATATTATGCCAAATGCCCTCTTTGTTTATCCAAAATTCCCACCTTCTTATTGGGGATTTAAATACGCCTTAGACTTCCTCGGCAAAAAATCTTCAATGCCTCCACTTGGATTATTGACGATTGCAGGTATGTTCCCTGATAATTACAACTTAAAAGTCGTTGATATGAACATTGATACGTTAACAGATGAACATCTCGACTGGGCGGATATGGTTCTCACATCAACAATGATTGTGCAGAAAGGATCATTGTATGAGGTGGTTGAACGTTGCAACAGGGCAGATGTGCCGATAATCGCTGGTGGACCTCATCCTACATCTTACTACGACAATATCAAAGAAGAATGTGATGGGACAGTTGACCATTTTCTATTTGGTGAGGTAGAGGAAATATTTGAAGACTTCTTGACGGATTTTGAGAGTGGTTCAGCAGATGAAGTTTACAAAGAACAAAGAAAACCAGATATAACAATAACACCTCCACCTCGATATGACTTAATTGATATCCACGCCTACGGTTCAATGGCACTTCAATTTTCTCGTGGTTGTCCATTCAACTGTGAGTTTTGTGACATCACTAAGTTATTTGGTCGAGTGCCACGCACAAAAAGCAATGAACAGATGCTTGCTGAGTTTGAAATGCTATATAAACTTGGTTGGAAAGGAGCAATGTTCGTTGTTGATGACAATTTTATTGGAAATAAACGTGATGCAATGCGGTTACTGCCTGCAGTGCAGAAGTGGCAAGAGGAACGCGACTTTCCATTTACACTCTATACTGAAGCAAGTGTGAACCTTGTTGAAATTCCTGAAATGCTTGATGCAATGAGTAGTGCTGGATTTAACATGGTATTTCTCGGTATTGAAACACCCAATGAAGATGCGTTGATTACAACATCTAAAGGTCAAAACACGAGTAAAGAGGAAGACGCTGGTAGTTACCTACTACAGGCTATTAGAAAGATACAACACAAGGGAATGGAAGTCACTGGAGGATTTATTATTGGTCTTGATGGTGATACGGAATTTGATTCACACATAAAATTCATACAAGAAGCAGGAATACCGATGGCAATGGCTGGCTTGTTGACTGCATTAAAGGAAACAGACCTATGGCACAGATTAAAACAGGAAGACAGATTACTCATAGAATCTTCTGGTAATAATACGGATATGAGTCTGAATTTCGTGCCTGAGATGCCACGTGAGAAACTGATTAGAGAGTATCGTCGTGTGATATCCACGCTGTATGATCCGACTTTGAAGAACTATTTTGAACGATGTTACACTTTGCTAAAACACATGCCAATTACACAGCATAATGTGAGAAGTATACATAAGGGTGAAGTCCGTGCATTTTTCGTTTCACTTAAAAAACAGATTTTCTCCAGACAAGGATACCAATACGCTAAATTTGTGGCGAAAGTCATAAAAAATGATCGCAGATTGTTTCCTGAAGCTATCCGTTTAGCGGTTATGGGTTATCATCTTGAAAAAATCACACGTCACACAGTGGCTGTTGAAGATTTTAGGAATTTTTTAGCAGGTGAGATAGACTCCTTTAAAGAGAAGATTTCACAATTTGTTAATATCCAAGGTGACAGGATACAGGAAATAGAGAAATATGCCAAACAACTCAGCCGAAAAGTTAAGAAAGAATACGAATCTATACACATTGATTTTCAATACGCAGCTCATAACGCTCTTGTGAATTTTCATAGTTCATTGTTTAAGGAATATTTAGAGGTCGAATTGACCGCTTTTAAAGAAGCGGTTGCTGCATTTGCAAAAGCACAAAGTGAACGTATTAATGAGTTACAAGCGTATGTTAGCAATCTCTTTACCCGTGTTCACGCACAACAAACACAACTTCATGCTGATTTCACGCAGAACATCCAGGAAACTTTCGATGCTTTCAAAGAATCCATATCCAGTTATTTAGAGCAACGTTTCGGTTCCATACCATTTCAGATTGAAGAATTGCAAACCTAACATTTGACATTCCTATGTTATTATGGTGCCAATTCAGATTGAAGATCTTTTCTACACTTATCCAAGTCGCGAAACCCCAACACTGAATTGCATAAATGCTCAGATATCACCCGGTGACTTTGTCCTGTTAACAGGTCCAACCGGATGTGGTAAATCTACGTTTCTCCGCGCCATAAACGGACTGATTCCCCATTCCTCTGGTGGAACCCTCACTGGAACTGTCCGTATCAACAATATCAACGTTTCCACTCAACCACTCGCAACAACATGTGAACAAGTGTCCCTTCTCTTTCAAAACCCTGACGATCAATTGTTCTGCACACTGGTAGAAGACGAAATTGCATTTGGTCTTGAGAATCTTGGTTTTCCCACAGATAAGATCAGACAACGTATTACTATGGCTTTAGAGCAGGTCGGTTTGACAGGATTTGCGGAACGCCGAATAGATGAACTCTCAGGTGGCGAAAAACAGCGGGTTGCACTTGCATCAATCTGTGCAATGCAACCGCAGATCTTACTACTTGATGAACCCACAAGTCATCTGGATCCACGCGCGACAAGAGATATTCTCAGCATTGTCAAACAACTCAATACTGAAATCGGTATTACAGTTGTATTGGCAACACACCGTGTCAAACAGGTGCAACATTTATGCAACCGTGTATGGCTCATGCATCAAGGTGAAATCTGTTTAGACCTCCCACAATCCGAGGCATTTCAAGACACATCAATCTTTCGTAATTTAGGTGTGGAACTGCCTGAACCAGAAGAATCTTCAAATGATACACAACATAGAAGTTCTTTTCATATACAATCAAAAGACACTCTCCTTGAAATCCAGAATCTATATTATCAATATCCAAGTAGTGAAGTACATGCAGTCAAAGACATATCTTTTGAAGTATCGCGCGGTGAAGTCGTTGCAATTATGGGTGAAAATGGATCCGGTAAAACAACCCTACTCAATCTGATTGCTGGTTTGCTTCAGCCTGATGTTGGTCAAACTACCATTGATGAAATAGATGTGAGACGATTGAAACTACATCAGTTAGCAGGTAGAGTTGGAATAGTATTCCAGAATCCAGACCTATTGTTGCAGGCTGAGACGGTGTGTGATGAGGTGGAATTTGGACCTAAGAATCTGAAATTGAAGTCAGATAAACTACATACCTTAGTCAATCAAGTTTTAGATCAGTTTCAGTTAACTGATATTGCAGAAGAAGCACCTTATTCTCTTTCTCGTGGACAAAGGCAACGTGTTGCTGTTGCAGCAACTTTTTCCTTGCATCCCAATATATTCCTACTTGATGAACCCACTACTGGTCAGGATGCACAACATCTGCAGCTTCTGATGGATGAACTCTGCAATCATATCCGTCAAGAGAACAGAACGCTCATTTTTGCCACGCATAACATTGAACTCACCCAGAAATATGCAGATCGCGTTTTGTTGATACATGAGGGTGAATTAATTTATGATGGAACCCCTATTAGTGCATTTACTGATCATAATCTAATCACAAAGTGTTCATTGATGTTTTAATACTATGATTGTTCTATAGATTATCTATGGAACTGGGAAAGATAATATGGCTGTACGTAAACCTAATCTGGAATCTCGGACAAAGATACTTACCATGATGATATGTGGTTGTCTTGTCATTATGTTGGACAGTCCATCCGCTTTGTTGGTGTGTTTTTTGGCAAGTCTCCTTCTCGTTACCTCTGCTATACGTACTCTAAAGCAGCTTAGATTGCTGTTGATCTTCCTATTCTTTACCACTTGGGGACTCATATACAGTCAAGGTATATTCTATAATGCATTTCCTCGTACGGTATTGATTACACTCGTCCCTGTAGATTTTCCTCTCATCGGTAAGTGGACAGGTGGTATTCATGTCTATCGTGAGGGGTTGTTTCACGGTATTATTCAATCATTAAGGTTCAATACTACCCTTGTTATTGGTTGTTATATAGTATGGAGTACACAACCGCGCGACCTACTTCTCGCTTTGTCGCAGTTGCGTGTTCCGGGTGCCCTTGCATTTATGGTGACAACAGCATTACATTTTATTCCCGTGATTGTATCTGAAACCGCTGCTGTATTGCGTTCACAGAGATTACGCGGATTTCGTTATCTACGGTTCAATCTGATTGCATCTGTGCGTGGTGTCATAAATAGTTTTCGACCTATCTTAGCAGGAAATATACGACATGCGACAAACCTGGGTCAATCGGTCGAAAGTCGTGGGTTTTCACCGGAAACTACGACACAAAGGACATCTCTACGGACATCACAGATGGGTAAGTTGGATTATAGTTTGGTTGCGATTCTATCCCTTTGCTTGATTTGTGTTGTTGGATTGAAAGTACTATATTTCTGTTATGCCAATGGTATCTATTATGTATCGTGGTTGAGAGGTGTATATACCTTTACACGCGAGATACTGTAGAACTTTATAGATCAACGTCCAACTTCCCAAGCCAAATGTTCAAGTTCAGGACCAATGAGTTTTTCCCACGCTAACCGAACAGCGGCATTTGAACCTGGTGTTGAAACAACAACTTTTCCTCTATAGACACCTGCTGTTGCTCGTGATAACATTGCAGCTGCTCCGACTTGATCATAACTAAACATTCTGAATAGTTCGCCAAAACCTGGTAATGTCTTTTCTAATTTGCGATTGAGAACATCAAAGGTAGTGTCTCTCGGAGCAATACCGGTGCCTCCGTTGAAGATTATCACCTGTGCATCAGTTTCAGCCATTTTGTCCAATACATCTGATACTTGGTCAGGTTCGTCTTTGATTATCTGATATGCGACCACACCGTTTCCTTCGGATTCAAGTTGTTCGCGTAGAAAGACTGCGTTTGTGTCAGTTTCTGGAGTGCGTGAATCGCTTACTGTTACTATTGCAACCGAAATTGGTCCTTGTTCAGCTGCAATCTCTCTGTGTTGTTGAGTACTTGTTGAAGTCGTCATTAATATAATAAACCTTTCTCTACAATTTATTGGTTGGGATAGTCTTTTTTTAAATGATTTGGCATTGTATAGAATAGACCCTTTGTTTGATTTGCAAGTTTTGTTTGTAAGTCATCAGGGTCTGGATATCCTATCACATATACCTTTATTCCGTAAGATTTGCATAGATTCAGTGCTTGTTCTGCAGAGTATTTACCTTTTGTGGGTTCATCAGTTAAAATGAGTAGAAACCGTTGGGCATAAGGACTAAATCGAATCTTTGGTATCCCATCCACGATTGCGTTTGTTAGATGTTCATCTCCTCCAAATGGATCTTCCAACAGCCGTTCGATAACTACCTCATTAAGTGGCATATGACTTACAACTTCACCATCAACTGCTTTAATAGCATCTTTTGCTTCTGCGAAACGGATTAATCCTACCCGATATTTTAGCGGAAAAATTGATAGTCTACCAATGAGTGTACTTAATCCGAGCATAATTGCCTGCGATTTTCCACCCATACTTCGACTATAATCTAACATCACAACAATGTCGACGACTGGTTCTGATGAAGTATTGGAAGCAGTTCCAGGTTGTCCACCTATGTGTACAACAAGCAGATCTTTATCTATTCTGAATGTATAATTCTGTTTATTCGGTTGGTCATATAGGACCCATCTTTTTCCACTTTGTTGCTTACGGGCAACGATATTTTCTTTTAAATTCCAGTTATCAGGATAATTGGCTTCATATACTGTCATTTTATTTTTTTCGCGCCGTATAGCATAGATTAGACCGTTTAGACGGTCAATTATTACCCATAAATCACTGTCTACATTTTGCAATAGTTTGGCATTTTCAGATTGAATGATATGATCTTTCAATACAATCCCATTGTTAAATAGTTCTTGTTGTACTTTGTCAATAGTAATAACCCCGTCTAAATAGACTGCAGTAAACTTTGTTTTAAGACTGAACAGTGATCTATTACCACTTTTGCGTATATCTACTGCGATTTCTCTGAAGAATTTTAGAAACTTTTGGTTTCCAACTCGATTGCTGGGAAGAGCAGTAGCACTACGGACACTTCCGGGTATTTCTTGCCAAATTCCACCTGTTGCTTCCGATAAGGTTTGTTGAAAGGGTTCAGGAAAACCGAGGACATTCACTCTAACTTCCTCAAATTGTGCGCGATCAATTACCTTCGCTCGCATTGTTTCATTCGCATCATCTTGTCTCAGGCTTGTTGTTGCTTGTTCATCCGTAACGAGAATTAAGTGTCTATCTGCGTCAGCGTGAAATTCAATTAAGTCAAACGTCTGTATTAGTGCATCAAGTGCGTTCTCATCTCCACTCAATTTTACATTTTTCATTCGTCGCCGTAGCATACTTACATCTGGTAAAAGAGCACGGGTTTTTATTTCTTGCCCCTCGCGACGGACACTAAATTCCGACATACCTAAGTGGTATTCGAGGTTGACGAGATCAAAGGCATCTGTCATCGCAAATAGGTTATCTGCTACCTGTTGTATGTTATCCTGCATACTTTTACTGGTATCAAGCACAAATACCACATTTACTTTATCAAGTTCACGTGTACTTATTATATGGTCTGCGATCTGTTTTAATGCTTCACCAAACGGGTTAGTTCCACTGTTGCCGTTTCCATCATCATTACCTTGACTCCCTCCTATTTCTACACCGATGGATCCGATATCTGCGGTCCCCTTAGACTCAAGTCTATGTAACCCGCCATCCCCATCACCTTTTACCCGTTGTCGAAGGCTTTCCACCCCTTTTCCAGAAGTAATTTCGAATGGACTTTGCACAGATTTAGCGATTGATGTAGCATTACTATTTAGGAGTTTTGCTTGTGTTGTAACATCAGGGAGTTCGGTTGCAGTTGGTGAAACTGTTTCCGTTGCATTGTGCATGAGTATTTCTTCGGAAGGTCGAACGGTTTCATCCATTAAATTTGATGATGCAGATTGGTCTACAAATTTAGGACGGAATTCAGAAAAAGCTTTAGTCTGTTTTTGTGTTATAGGCTTCTTTGGAGGTCTTTTTAATGTTCGTTGTTTTACATTTTTATCCATATCAATAAATTCCATCGCTACTACATCATGAATTTCATAACTAAGATGTGTATAGTAGAATAATGTCAATAGAATAGCAAAACAAACATGTAATATTCCTGCAATCAGGCAAGCATTTAGTGATCGTTGCTTCTTTTCAAAACGATTCATGGTTTACCTCCATGATTTTCAGTCCTATTGATGTCTTATTTATATTGTCGTATTGTCTTCTCATTATACCATTTATTTTGAGAAATATCAATATGTGTAATCAAAGTATAGGGCTATTTAGTTTTAAGTATTTTCGGATATATTCTTCACAAATCAATATAATCTCTTGTAGGTCGGGTAGAGAGAAGCGAAACCTATATCTGTTAATTTAGCGTTACATTGTTTATCAGTATGTGCTATAAAGTGTGACCTTTTGCACGTCACCTGTGACTTAAAGAATCCAGTCAGGATAAGGAATGTGACGCGAATATCGCTTTTTTTTTCGGGCTGCTTTTTGGTCTTTTTCTTCTGTTGACCTACTTTGGGTTTCTGATCGTGTCATCATTTTTGCGAAGGATTTGACGGCGAATTGTTTATGTATGTCATTGAATTTCATCGGAATATTCCTCCTTAAAAGGTTACCGTATGGTAACTTTTTTTGACATAACGGTAACTTTTGGTAGAATTGGTCTAATGTTAGTTCTCGTCTGGGTTTGCGGGTTGTTTTTATCGGTTTTTTGTGGTTGAAAAAAAATAATTTTGGTAACTTTTTTGGATTTTTGTCGGAGGTCGCTTTGCTCGCTCCGACCTACGAAGCTACGAAGGGTTGGTGGTTTGTGTTGTAATTTCATGGGTTTTTCTCCGTTTTAAAAAGATACAGTTTTAGGGCTTTTTTCACTTAACTGTATCTTTACTGTGTTGTGGTATGGTTGTAGTACCAGACTGGGATTGTGGGTTGTTTTCATTGGTTTACTGTGTAAAAAAAACTTGAAAAACTGTATCTTTTGTTTTTGGCTATTTGTCGTAGGTCGGTTATACAGAATGTAAGATGTCGGAGGTCGCTTTGCTCGCTCCGACCTACGAATACGGTGATGTTGGGTTTGTGGGTTGTTTTGTTTTTCATAGTGGTAGTATTATAACATGGGATTTGGTGGGTTGGAAGGGAAGGTGGGGGTCGGAACAATATGTTTCATGTATGTTTCATGTATGTTTCGGTTTTTAGTTTATTTTTCAGTTTTTAGTTGTCAGAATTGCGGGATTGTCAGAATCACTGAAGGCGCAGAGGACGCTGAAGACGCTGAAGGTAGAGGGGAATGTCTGAACCAGGATTTACAGGATTATAGGATTTACAAATCAAGAAATCAACGGTATGAACGCCTGTTGGCGTTCCCCGGGTATGAATGCCATTAAGGCATTCCCCGGGATAAGAAAAGAGGGACTTGTCAGAATTGCGGGATTCTGACAAGTCCGTTGGACACCTGTCGCCCCGCTGGGGCTTACTTTTACAATGGTTGAATCCAGTAATGGGACAATAAATATTAGAATTGGTATAAGATGTCGGAGGTCGCTTTGCTCGCTCCGACCTACGAAGAACTTAAATTGACAGTTATGGGTAAATCGAATCGAAATCCAACAAAACCTTGAACGTAATGGGTTTCGTAAACATAATCAAACCTACAAATTTGTTATATCAAATTAACGTTTGTTATATATATTAAGAAAAGTTGAAATCCAAATAACCTTGCACTTTGATAAAATAGGTTGACAAACGACTGTATCTTTAGATAAAATAGTATATGTCTATTCTTATAGAAGGAGTTGAAAATGACAGAAGAAAATGCAACGGTCGAAATGACCGAAAGTACTGATCAAGGTTCTGCAGAAAGTGGTGTTGTACTAAATGTAGAACAGATGCAAACCATGGAGATTCAGCAACGATTTAATAGAGTTAAGTCTGAAAATGGATGGACTATTCATATTCTTGATACTGGAAGAGTGACCGTAAATTTCATTACAAGTATGAGAAAATTCGAAACTACATTGATGGCAGGGGATACCATTATTCGTGACGGAATTGACGTTATAATCATCAGAAACCAGCCAGATGATGCTTATCGTACACAACGCGGTTCTTCATCCTTAGCACGTTCTCGCGAACAGTTATTGTCAACTGAACCAGTAGTTTAGTAAGCCAAGTTTTATATGTGTTACCGTTTGCAGCATTATTGCTTGTATAAAGGAAGGACAGACTTACTCACACTATTGTTGTAAGCAGTTAAAGTTGATATAGTGGGAGGTACCAGACCATTTTAGAACGTATCTATAGACTCATCTCAAGTTTAAAGGGTGGAACGATGGTACCAACAGCGGTAGTGCTAAGTCATGATAGTTATGCTAAAGTATTAGCAGAACGTCTTGAAACGGAATCTACATGTTCTGGTGACAATGAAACGATTAGACTTGAACATCATTTATCATTGCCTGTATCAGTTCGGTCAGAGGATACAGACATAATTGTTGTTAAGGAACTTGTGCCGAATCCATGTCCAATATGTCATCATCCGTTGAAGTTTCTGCGTGAGTTAATTGAACGATTTGAGAACGAGGATACGAATCAGATTCGGTGTCCGCTTGGACATCGATATTCAGGTATAATGAAGGTCTATCATCTGAATATATTTCAACAATCGGAGAGAGACGAAGAATCCGACAAAATGTCAGAATGTCCTACCTGTGGTAGTAACAAAATACAATATTTAGGTCCAAAGGAGATGTTTTGTTTGGATTGTGATTGGGATAGTGATATGGTTGCCCGGTACCGTGTGTAGTATCTACAAAAGTATAAAAGCGCGCCCAAAAAGAACGCGCTAACTTTTGTTCGGTTGAAATGTCCCGAATATCATTTAATGTATAACTGAGAATTCTATTATTTTTACTGTTCTAATGCATGTAATCATCATGAGCACCTTCATCAGTGAATTCAGGTGGTTCTTCAATTTCAGTAATTAGCGTCTCTGTGGTTAAGAGCAATCCTGCAATACTACTTGCATTTTGTAGAGCAGATCTTACAACCTTCGTTGGGTCAATAACTCCGTATTCCAACATATCACCGTATTCTTCTGTTGCAGCGTTGAATCCGTAGTTCCCTTCACCATCTTCAACATTAGATAGGACAACAGCCCCTTCTAACCCAGCGTTTTCTGCAATTGCTTTGATGGGTGAACGTAACGCTTCACGTACGATATTTCGACCAGTGGCTTGGTCTCCATCAAGTTCAAGTGTTTCAAGTTCTGAGATTGCCCGTAAGAGTGTAGTGCCACCTCCAGCGACAATGCCTTCTTCTATGGCAGCTTGTGTTGCCGCAAGTGCATCCTCACACCGTGCCTTTTTTTCTTTCATTTCAACTTCAGTCGCTGCACCAACATTTACAACTGCCACGCCACCTGCGAGCTTAGCAAGTCTTTCTTCCAGTTTTTCTCTGTCATACTCTGACGTTGTATCTTCAATCTGTGTGCGGATCTGTGCGACTCTTCCATCAATACTCTCTTTTGATCCAAAACCACCAACAATAGTAGTATTATCCTTATCAATCGTAACCTTTTGCGCTGTCCCCAACATACCGACTACGATATTTTCTAAACGGATTCCAGTATCTTCTGAGATTACCTGACCAGCAGTTAAATTTGCGATATCTTCAAGCATCTCCTTACGTCTATCACCAAATCCAGGTGCTTTAACTGCTGCAACTTGCATATTTCCTCGTAGTTTGTTGACAACTAAGGTAGATAGAGCTTCACCTTCCACATCTTCAGCAATTATCAACAATGGACGTGTGAGTTGCATTACTTTTTCCATTATCGGTACAAGGTCAGGTACGGAAGTAATTTTATCAATATTTATGAGTATAAACGGATTTTCAAATTCGACGATCTGTGCTTCCTCATCTGTTACAAAGTGAGGAGATAAGAATCCTCTATCAAACTGCATTCCTTCAACAATGTCGACGTTTGTTTCGGATGATTTACCCTCTTCAATTGTGATGGCACCGTCGTTTCCAACTCTTTCAATTGCTTCAGCGATGATTGTGCCGATATTGCTATCGTTAGCAGGGTCGTTAGCTGCTATTGAAGCGACATGGACAATATCTTCATGTGTATTTACTTCTCTACTATGTGCTGTAATTGATTGCACTGCAGCATTGACTGCTTTGTCAATACCGATTTTCAGTTGCATTGGGTCTGCGCCTGCGGTTACGTTTTTTAACCCTTCATGCAAAATTTCTTGACCTAATAAGGTAGCAGTAGTAGTTCCATCCCCAGCAACATCGTTTGTTTTTGTTGCAATGGATTCCAACAGTTGAGCTCCCATATTTTCATAAGGGTCTGGGAGTTCAATTTCTTTTGCAACAGTGACACCGTCACAAGTTACTATTGGTGCGCCAAAAGACTTTTGGATCACCACATTTCGTCCACGTGGTCCAAGGGTAACTTTCACAGCATCAGCGAGAGTATCAGCTCCACGTTTGAGTGCTACCCTCGCCTCTTCATCAAAGATAATTTGTTTGGCCGGCATTAAATTCCTCCTAAAAACTCGTAGAAAACTATAATCATGTTTATATTTTCAGATATTAAATTATAGCATACATCGTGTGTAAAGTCAACTTATTACCAATTCTTGGGTGTGTAAAGTTTTTGGCAAAAGTGTGAAAATCTGATTTTGCTATACACCTGTCGCCCCGCTGGGGCTGCTCAGGTATGTATCAAACTTTCTTTTTTATGAGTTACAATCCAATAGTGATAGTAAAGTTAGTATAGTGATAAGAAGCAAATTAACAAACTTCATTTTTTATCTAAAAAAGTAATATTTGCTTTTCAGCATAGAAGTGATAGATATTGTTGTCAATAAATTTCTGATAAAACAGTGAGAATAGAATCAATACGCTATTTTTGACAGGTGTGTTTGAGGTGGGTAAGGTGTTATTATTGAGGAAATAAGAAGATAGGATTAAATCACTGAGCAATTGCCTTATTGGTTGATGGGACAGCTGGATCTACATATAACGTTTTTTCGTGGGTGTAATGCACATATCCTGCGACGTTTCCTTTTCGTTTTACTACATATTTTGCCCAAGTATAGTCTACTGGGACATAACTTGAATGGTGTGCTTTGCTGAAATATGCAGCAAGTTGGGCGGCTTGTAGCAATGTAGGCATTGGTATGTCAGGTTTATTTTCAGGATTACGTATGATGACATGTGATCCATGTATTTGCTTTGCATGAAGCCACATATCACGTGGTTTAGCAATCTGACGTAGGAGTAGGTCGTTTGATTCACTATTCCGACCCACATACATGTGAAAACCGTTTTTTGAGATATACTTACGGAAGGGACCTTCACTTATATCCTGTTGTTTCTTGTTCTTATGCTGCGTTTTTAAATACCCATTTTCAACAAACTCTGCACTAAGTTTTTGAAGGGACTCAAGTGTATTAGATGATTCTAACTTCATTTCATATTGTATGAGTACTTTCTGTTCTGCTTCAAGTGCTGCAATAAGTTGTTGTATTTGGGAAAAACCACGTTTTGCTTTGGTGTATTTCTTGAAATATGATTGTGCGTTATTTGAAGGACTAAGTTCTGGGTTAAGTGATATTGTCAATGTATCAAGTTCTGGACTATAATAGTTTTGTAGTTCAACTTGTTTTTGTCCGCGGGTGATGTTATGTAGGTTTGCGAGTATAAGTTCACCATAGATTCGGTAATCTTCAGATTTTTCGGCACGTTCCAAATCCTTTTGTAGTCCTTTCTCTTTCCGGTTATGTAACTTTTTCTGTTTATCCAATGCCTGTTTGAGTCTGTGTTTTTCTGAAGCAATATTTTCTTTCAGTGTGATAGCATCATAATATACAGCGAGAGCTTCACTCATCGTGTCAAAAGCGTGAGAGACTGGATCAGGAAATTGTTTTAGTGGCATTGGGGATACAGCTAACGGAACATCTCCATCCATAAGTATTTGTGGAACAACGTTTTTCGTGTCAAAAAAAGCGATTACTTGCTGATATGCTTCCCATAGTCCTGATTTACTTGACCGAGCGATAATTTCCTTAGCAATCATTGGACTCAGCCCATCAATTTTACTAAATAGTGATTTCCATGTGGTTTCAGAGTGAAAAAGTTCGGTAAAAGTGATTTTATCCAAAGCCGATGGATCAATCTTTTCTTGTTGTGGTGGTAAATCATAAGTTTCACCCGGCAGGACCTCACGATATCGACTCATTGTTTCATCAATATGTTTCCAGCATTCTAAGATTCTGCTATCGGTATCGTCAATCAGAATGATATTGCTGTGTCTTCCCATACATTCAATAATAATCGTTTTTGGATGTGATTGAACAGGTTCATCGGAAACAGGTTGAATAGTAATTTTTAATATGCGATCCCAACCTATTTGTTCTATGCCAATGATTTTACCATGTTTCAAGTGTGTGGAAAGAAAATCAGCAAAATAGGATTGCTTTTGTCCGGAAGATGGTTTATATATGAGGTGGGTGCGTGCATGAACCGAATGTGCGGATATAGTAAGCCAATGTGTTTGTTTGTCTTGATCAATCTTGATGTTAAATGTACTTGGATTTGCTTGTTCAATATGACGAATTTTACCGCCAATAAGTATATGGGACATCTCATCCGTTACATGATGAAGTGTTAAACTATCAAAAGACATGGGTCGAGTCTCACAAAAGTTGTCTTGTATTAGCAATAATATTCATATTGAATCCTATGTCTCCAGTCCACTATCAATCGATTACAAGAATACTGTATCCAGTCGCTTTGTTCTGCATTAATTCTTCATATCCTTGATGTGCGTCCTTTATTTGACTTGAATACCTTCCTTGATATCCACTGACAATGAACTTTGCATAATATTTCAGTGCTTCCACTTTGTGATCCGCTGCAAGTTCTTTGTCTTTATCTGAGTTACCGCTGCTGAATTCACCAGTCATACCAAAAGGATCATCGTCCGGATGCGCCAAAAATGCCCAAAGACCGTGATTTATATGGGCAATATCAAGGTAAGCCATGTAGAGTTCTGTAAGTCCACTTTTTTGATATTTCTTGACATAAGTATATAGTGCTTTTAGGGTTTTATGTGCATCACGGGGGACAGGGTTTCCTTCTTGTATGAGATAGTATTCTGCGGCAGGACACCATTTACTATTTGGATAAAGTTCAACCAAACGTTTCAAGAAACCATAATGATACAGAAACTCGCCTCCCATTTCAAAGTAAGTAAAATTAGCCTCTAACCGATTTAAGTTGTCGATTTTTCCCCACTCCTTTGTAAGATCACCCTTTATGAAACCTTTGATTCCATGTTCTTGATAATATTCCTGATATTCATCCGAGAGAATTCTTTGAAGTCTATCACAAAGCATGTTAGCAACCCAGAGTGCTTCCTCTTGGTCTTCGCTCTTTTTGTCGTCTGTCAACAAAGGTTCCAAAGCAATCAAAGCATCGTATAATTTTAGTTCTGTTATTAACCTCTCACTCTTTTCAAGAGGATTCTCAATTTCACTAATTGAAAAAGACATCGGAATAAGTAATAGTGAAATAACAATCATTATATTATATTTCATATAATATATCTTCCTCAGTATATTTTGTGACCCTGAACTAATGATATCGCTTCAAGTCATTCGTTATACCGCGTAGTTTTTTATGAATATCCTGGGGTACACGTGGGTTGAAAGGACCACCTGTTCCAGCTTCAATATCGTCAAAACCACTCAAAATCATCGTTTCAACAACCGCAGAATAGTTATACACTCTTCCATTCCAAAAACGTATCTCTTCAAGTGGTGCTATATCAGCTTCAATTCGTAGCGAAGTATCATAATCTCCGCGCCGTTGTGCATTATTGATTTCATCAGAGGCACGAGCATAAGCGACTGCAATACCAGATGTATGTCCTTTTGTGCCGAGTTTGGCAGCACCTGTGCATCTATCACCTATTCCCCATACAACAATACCAGAATCCCCAACTCCTTCAATGAGTGGGATCACATCGTCTTCATCTGTACCGATTTTCACACCGATGAAATGAGGGGAATCATTTAATAGTCGAATAACTGCATCTAAGTCACGTTTTTGCCTAAAATAGTAAAGAAATCTGGCGTTGCAAGTACTACCGTAATGTTCCACGAATTTCATGAATTGTTCGTAGATACCTTCCGGACTACTAATACCGGTCAAAGGCATCAGCAAATATGCATCAGGTGGTCTATTAAGTTCGGATTGTGCTTCAATGAGTTGTCCTGCTTGGTTTATCGGATTTGGCACAATACCTGATATTAAGATACCGTCGGATCCGATCTGTTGTCCCGTTCTATCTATTAATCTTAACTGTTGCGTTTCAGATATATGGTGGATTAAACTTGTTCCAGCGATTGCAATGACCCGTTTGCGACCTTCATCCAAGTAGTTGTTTTTCATTAGGTAGTCTATGTTTTTTGCATGTCCAACATAATCAATTTTGTTGCCATTAAATGGAATAACAGGAATTGTAGTAACGGAATTGAGTGCATCTAATAGATCTGGTAATGCAAATGGCATTGGTAACTCCTATTAAAATTGTTTTCTTAGAACCAGCGCACTCTTGAAAGATCCAGAAGTGACATCTGTCTGCACATCTATCTCAAAACCTTTTGATGCTTGTTGTTTCTGATTCCAACGTTTTGCTGTGATACGTGCTTCTACTGCACTAACGATATGGTTTAATATAACCAGACCTAACATTGTCCGTGCAGTTTGAAATGTGTCATTAGCATTTTGGCGCAAATCATACGCTTCCAAACGATATTTTGAATCAAACTCAATAGCGGTGTCCTTTTCATCCTTCAATGATGGATCAAGGTCCTTCCAATACCACTTACCAGTGCGGTTTCGTGTTTCATCAGAATCATAGAGGTGGTTCCAATTTTCATATTGTGTTGCGTGTTCAAAATCTTCCACGAGATCCCATTTTTCAAAAGATCCAGGTCCTATAAAAATAACATGGTCTCTGACTACTTCGCGATAGTCATCACGCGTTTTTACTGCTTTGTTTCGCAGTATAAAGTAGGTAATAAATAATCCTACCTCTGCTGCAGTATAGATGTATCCATGCTTCGCCCCTGTGTATAATTGTCCCATGCCGGGTATTGCGAGTGAATAGAGAAAAGCTTCATTTGGTGATTTGCGGGGAGTTAGTATTGTTTCTGAGTTAGTTGAAATATCAGATTGTCCTGTAATTGCACGGATACCAAGGTTGGATTCTAAATAGAAGTTTGTGAACATAGATGAATGTGATCTAACGGAAGAAAAGCAATATGTAGATGTTAAGTTAATGATTATTAGTGTGATGAATATTAGGTTTCGTTTCACTTGTTAATGTATTCCTGATTTAAATCTAAAATGCAATAATACCTGTTGCTTCAATTAGTCTCTCTTGTAAGGGACCGAAACGTGGTCCGTATGTCAAGTCTATATTAAATAGATAGACTTTCACACCAATACCGTATGTGATGCTATCAGTCCAATCAGGGAGATTAATCCCCGGTTCGGATTTGTATCCTACTCTTAACGCTAATATATTACCAAGCCAGTATTCTAAACCGAGATTTTTTTGTAAATGCCTCCATTCAAATGCTCGGAAACCAACTCCTCTTTCAGATAAAAGTTGCTCTCTTGTTAGCATGTCTGATTCTGATCTTTCAGCATTAAGCCTTTCTAAATCAGCATCTAATACTGTGTCATCCTCTGTCAACTTATCAATATATGCTGAAATCCCAGTTACAAATCGAAGGTGATTATATCTATCCTGATATAGACTCATTGATGTCCCTATCCTTAGCATACGGGGTAAGGGATCCGCTTGGTTTTCATCAATAAAAGAGATACCGGGTCCAACGTTCTGAATTACTAATCCGATGGTAGTTGGTACCGGTCTAAACGGAAGAAGATACTGTACTCCCATGTCAACTGCATACGAAGCTCCGGTCTCTCTACCCAGTACCATGCGTATCATTTTTCCGTTAATGCCAGCAGCTAATGAATCTGTAATGGCATCTGCATAGGATAAGGTCAATGCCATATTTGTTCCAAGACTTTCTTGGCGTATTACATCAGGCGAATCGCTTGTAACGGCAATTGTTCCTTGTCCTTGCAATTGCAATGTTGCGCCAACAGTACCTATCCCACCGAGAGGGAATGCCCCAGAAAGGAAAGTGTAATATAAACCTTCTCCTGCTTCACCGAAAGGACCGCTGTAATCAGTGTAAAACATAGATGCTTGTGCACCCATTTCACCGGAACGTAAATTGCTTTCTGGCAATACTGCTAAACCACTTGGATTCCATAGTGAGGTGGTAACATCCCCAGACATAGCAGAAAATGCATCACCTAATGCTCTTGCTCGAGCACCACCGCCTAAGTTTAATATTTGGGCACCAGTTCTGCCTGGTCCTGCGAACACTGTTGATGGAATAATGAGAACTACACATAAGATTAAATTGACATATCTTAACATAATTGGCGCGATTATTTCGTAGAATAATAGTTATATGTCTACGAAAAAAGTTCCTCCTGAAATCTATTGTTTTTATTTAACTGATTTTCGAAATGTATAAGATATATCATATAACGAAATTTACATTATTCGGTTTACTCTGATTGTTTAAAGACTGTTACCAAAAGTTTGTCTCAATAATGTTGAAATTTATTACAAGTTTAAAATGAACTATGTTGAATAAATTATGTATTGAACACTACTAAAGAACTAACAAACACATAGTATATTATGTTGACACCTGTCAATTGATGTGCTATTATTTTTGAATATATATCCCTACCTGTGGAAGACATCTTGAATTTTCGAAAACACTATCGATATTTGTTTGCTGTATGTTCCGGCATACTATTATTATGTAGTTATCCTACTGTAAATTTCTTCCCACTTGCATGGATCGGTTTAGTTCCATTGTTGTTAGCTCTTGAAAACGTTAAGAGTTGGAAAACAGCATTCAGCATCGGCTATGTAGCAGGATTTCTCTTTTTCGCTGGTTTACTGTTAGCAATATCGTTATTATACCCTTACGCGAATATTTTTACAACAGTTTTGGGATATTTGCTCTTAGTGGGGTATACAGCACTCTATTTTGCAGTAGCCTCCGTATTGGTATATCATTTGCCGTGGCAGTCCGGGATACTATATCCATTGGGGGTTGCAACAATATGGGTAAGTTTAGAATGGGTACGTAGTTGGTTGTTAACCGGATTCCCATGGGGAAATATCGGTTATTCACAATGGAACAACCAACCCGGTATTCAGATAGCATCATTTGCTGGTGTATACATTGTAAGTTTTGTTGTTGTTTTTTTCAATGCTGGGATAGCATCCATCATACGAGGTAGGAATAATTGGCGTAAGGAATTGGTCGCAGTTACTGTTCCTTGTCTACTGGTAACTATATGTTTCATTTATGGATATGTATCTATAAATAAAGATGAAAAAATACAGCAAGAAACTATTGAAGTAGCACTTGTCCCAGGCAATATACCGCAAATTGAGAAATGGAAATCAGCCAGTTTTCCAAAAATATTTGCAAGATATCTAAATTTAACAAAGAAAGTTGCTGAGGAAAAACCTGACGTTATCGTTTGGCCCGAGACAACGGTAAGAGGAGAGGTGTTATCGGGGGAATGGAAGAGTTACCACAGTCATTTTATAAAGATGCTTGATGGAATTGGCGGTATTCCTATGTTGGTCGGAGCAACAGACCTTGATACAATTGGGGATCTATATAATAGAGTCATTTCTGTATCACCCGAAGGCGAAATACTTGGGAAATATGCAAAAATGCGTCTGGTTCCTTTTGGAGAATATGTGCCATTGGCAGATTTTCTTCCGAATTTCGTCCAATTTCATCCATTTGAACAGGGGAGGACAGTAAACTTGCTACCGATAGCAATTGCTGAGAAAAATCAAAATCACAACCAGACTATAGAAGTAGGTATATCAATATGCTTTGAGTCCTCTTTTCCAAACCATTTTCGTAGGTTTGTGAAAAAAGGTGCAAATGCTATGGGGATTCTTACTAACGATGCATGGTTTGCAGGCACAGCATTACCTGAACTGCATTTAGCAATGGCACCGTTTCGTGCTGTTGAAAACCGGGTTGCTGTTTTTCGGTGTGCAAATGGGGGATATTCATGTGCTGTTGATAAATTTGGAGGTATCAGTACACCTTTTGTAACCCCTAATACATATAAAGAGTTCATAGTTGCAAGTATAGCATTATCAGATGGGAATCACACATTATATACTCGTTATGGAGACTGGTTGCCAATTCTCTGTGTATTGCTTAGTCTACCTTGGATAATATATACCATAATTAAACACTACTCAGTTATCAAGTCTGAAGACAGACAAATTGAAAGGAAATAAATGTTAACAGATTTAAAGACAGAAGTTGATTCAGTAACAACACGACTTAATGAGCTTAGGGGGTTTCTTTGACCTTGCTACAAAACAGAAAGAATTAGAGGAATTGGAGAAAGAGGCGATGGCAACCGATTTTTGGGGGAACACTCAAAGGGTACAAACTGTAAATCAACGTATTGCATCCCTGAAGGATGAAATCGGTGAATATGAAAAGTTGAAGAGTTCGGTTGATGATATAGAGACTCTCTTGGAACTTGCGATTGAGGAAAATGATACAAGCTTAGAACCAGAGATACAGAACGGATTAACAACAATAGGAACACAGTTTGAGAAAATTGAACTCCGTTTAATGTTGGATGGTGAGTTTGATGAGAATAATGCAATCTTAAACATTCATCCTGGTGCGGGTGGAGTTGACGCACAAGATTGGGCAGGCATGCTAATGCGCTTGTATCTTCGTTGGTGCGATCAACACAACTATACAACAGAAATAGTTGACCTTACATCTGGCGATGAAGCGGGTATAAAAGGCGCAACGATCTTAGTAAAAGGAGTGTATGCCTATGGTTACCTAAAAGCAGAATCAGGTGTGCACCGTCTCGTCCGTCTGTCTCCCTTTGATTTCAACAATCGTCGACATACCTCATTTGCAGCAGTACATCTGACTCCCGAAATTGATGACAACATAGAAGTTGAAATAAACAATGAAGACCTTCGAATAGATACTTACCGAGCAAGTGGTGCTGGTGGTCAACATGTTAACGTAACTGATTCTGCGGTACGTATTACACACATACCAACTAATATCATGGTGCAGTGTCAGAATGAACGATCTCAACACAGAAACCGTGAAATTGCCATGAAGGTCCTGCGTTCTCGACTATATAACCATTTTCAAGCGCAACGAGATGAAGAAATTGCGAAACTACAACCTGAAAGACGAAATATTGACTTTGGAAGTCAAATTCGTTCTTATGTCCTTCATCCATATCAACGCGTGAAAGATACAAGAACGAATGTAGAAACTGGTAATGTTGAGGCAGTGTTAAACGGTGAAATAGATATGTTTATTGAGAGTTTTCTTAAAATGAAACCCACCAAATAAGTAACAATCCACAGTATAGGAGTAACTCATGAATATCTATAGAACTTTACTGTACATATCAATCGTAATTTGTTGTTTTTGTGTTAATGTGATTCTATTTGCAGCGGTGGTTCAAGTGCCTTCAGATCAACCAACAATTCAAGAAGGTATTGAGGTAGTAAATGATGGTGATATGGTATTAGTCGCTGATGGAATCTATAGTGGTGAAGGAAATATCAACATAGATTTCAAAGGAAAACAGATTACCGTAAAATCACAGAATGGTCCAGAGGAAACTATCATCAACTGTTTAGGGACACCTGATACGCGAGGGTTTATTTTCCAAAATAAGGAAACCAACGATACTGTGTTAGAAGGTTTTACAATCAAGAATAGTATCCATGATGAGGGCGGGGGAATCTATTTTAATCATTCCTCCCCTACAATAAAGAATTGTAACATTATTGAGAATAAAGGTCGTATAGGTATTTACGGTTATAATTCTGATGCGCGTATAATTGACTGTAAAATATCTAACAACGGTCCAGGCACTGGCGTTGCTTTCTATGGTGAGACTATCAGCATGGAAGGATTAATATTAAGGGATACTATCAGTAAACCGAGTCTAATCAGTTGTGTTATCTCTGAAAATACCGGTTCTGGCATTTTCTGTTTTGATGCGGTTGTTGTCGAAATCAAAGATTGTAAAGTTTATAAAAACAGTGGAAGTGGAATTTATTGTAATTTCTTTACCAGTGCTCGTGTTAATTATTGTGAAATTTTCCAAAATAATGGTGGCGGAATTAAATGTACTGAATATGCCAGTGTAATAATTACTGATTCAATTATCAAACAGAATACTGCTAAGAATGGCGGTGGGATTTATTGCAGTCCAACTTCAAATATTAGAGTAATGGGTTGTATTATTGCAGAAAATATAGCAACAGAATCTGGTGGAGGAATTGGAGTTATCACCACAAGAGGAAGTGCTGAAATTGACTATTGTACAATAGTAAGAAATACTGCAAATAAACGGGGTGGTGGGGTTCATGCTTTCATTCAAGAACCATTTTTTACATTGTCCAATTCGATTCTTTGGGAAAATCAAACAAATGGCACACATCCAGAATTTTCTGGTATCGGTGATATAAAGATTAGGTCTTGTGACATACAAGGTGGTATTGATGGAATCGGTCAGGAACCTAATGTTTGGTCTGTTGTAGATGAAGACAACATTGATGAAGACCCACTCTTCATAAACGCTGACAGAGGTGACTATAGACTTAGAAGAAACAGTCCAGCTATAAAAATGGGAGCAACCGCACCCCGTGAAAATCAAGGAGAAGAAGGAGAAGATTTTATAGAGGATTCTCTCAGTGTATCCTCAGTAGGGAAACAAATTCTAAGATGGGCAGACTTAAAGAGAAATTAATTGTGAATTAAGATATGGAGGATAAAATGAACACTTATAGAAGTAGTATATACATCTTTATATACCTTATTTTGATTTGTGTAAATATATCAACTTATGCTGCAACGATTAATGTTCCTTCAGATCAACCAACAATTCAAGACGGTATTGAGTCAGCAAATGATGGTGATATAGTAGTAGTTGCTGATGGAATCTATAGTGGAGATGGAAATGTCAACATAGATTTCTTAGGTAAACAGATTACCGTAAAATCACAGAATGGTCCAGAGGAAACTATCATCAACTGTTTATCCACACCAAATTCACGAGGGTTTATTTTTCAAAATAAGGAAACCAATGATACTGTGTTAGAGGGTTTTACAATTAAGAATGGAAATAATACTGATGGTGGTGGAATCTTTTGCGATGTATCTTCACCAACGATAAAGAATTGTTATATAACCGATAACAGTGGTGGTGGAATCTTCTGTATTGTTTCTGAGGCTAAAATAATTGACTGTCAGATTACAAACAACCGAGATGGCAACGGTATCTTGATTATAGAACCGGATACAAGAAATGGAGTGGTTATAGAAGGAAATATCAGCGGACCGAGTCTAATCAATTGTATGATATCTCAAAATGAAGGAAATGGAATATATTGTTTACTTCATGCATATGCAATAATAAGAAAATGCACAGTCTCTCAAAACAATAATCGAGGAATTTTCTGTAACTCTTTTTCAGGTGCAAAAATTACGAATTGTATAATTTCACAAAACATGGGTAGCGGTGTTGACTGCACGGAATATGCCTTTGTAACAATTACTGATTCGATTATCAAACAGAATACAGCCGAAAATGGAGGAGGCATCTATTGCAGTCCTACATCAAGGCTTAATGTTACTGGTTGTGTGATCGCTGAGAACATAGCAACGGAATCTGGTGGTGGTATTGATTTTATTTCTACCTTTGGACGTGTAAACATAACGTATTGTACGATTACAAGAAACTCGGCTAATAATAGAGGTGGAGGGGTGCATGCTAACCTTGAAGGGTCACCTTTCAAATGCACAAATTCTATTATTTGGGGCAATACATCAAATGGGACTCACCCAGAATTTTTCGGATCTGGTCCAACTATTAGTATTAGATCATGTGATTTACGAGGTGGGCTTGAAGGATTTGGAGAACTATGGGCTAAGCATATTTTCTATGAAGACAACATTGATGAAGACCCGCTATTCGTAAATGCTGATAATGGTGACTATAGACTTAGACCTAACAGTCCGGCGAGTGAAATGGGGGCTACGGCACCACGTGAGGAAGAAGAAGAACAAGAAGAAAAAGACGAACAAGAAGAAAAAGATGAGAATTTTATTGAGGAATCTCTCAGTGTGTCTTCAGTAGGAAAACGAATTCTAAGATGGGCAGACTTAAAGAGAAATTAATTGTGAATTAAGATATGGGGGATAAAATGAACACTTATAGAAGTAGTATATACATCTTAATATATCTAATTTTGATATGTGTAAACACCTCAACTTATGCTGCAACGATTGATGTTCCTTCGGATCAACCGACAATTCAAGCGGGTATTGACGCTGCACAAAACGGGGATACGGTTATAGTTGCTAATGGAGTATACAAAGGTGAAGGTAATGTCAACATTGACTTCAAGGGTAAACAGATTACGGTAAAGTCCGAGAATGGTCCAGAAGAAACAGTCATAAATTGTTTGTGGATACCGAATACACGAGGTTTTATCTTCCAGAATGAAGAGACTCATTCCTCCGTATTAGACGGATTTACAATCAGAAATGGTGTCCAGGAGTTCGGGGGAGGGATATACTGTAATAATGCTTCTCCAACAATTAAGAATAGTGTAATTTCATGGAACAAGGCACAAAGGAACGAAGGCGGTACAGGACGGGGTGGTGGAATATATTGTTTCAATTCTAACGCAATAATAATAGATTCTACAATCTCAAACAATATCGCAGAATATACTTATGGTGGTGGTGTTTATTTTGATGGAACAAGTGAAATTAAGGAGGGTTTAGGTTTAAGAGAAACGCGGTTTCAACCTAAATTAATCAATTGTCTTATTTCAGAGAATACAGGTAGTGGAGTGTTTATTCAGGACTTCGCAAGTTGTGAAATAAGAGACTCCAAGATTATACACAATACGCTACGTGGGGTTGTATGTACATTTTTCTCACGTGGTGACACACAAATTATAGGTTGTGAAATTGCACAAAATACTGGCGGAGGTGTGGAAGTAAGCGAGTATTCTATTCTCAAGATCAACGATTCAATAATCAAACAAAATACGGCTAAATATGGCGGAGGAATTTACTGTAGTCCATCAGGAAATATTGTAGTCTCTGACAGTATTATTGCACAAAACATTGCTACAAAATGGGGTGGTGGTATTGAAGTCTTCGAGTCAAAGTGGGGAGATGTTGAAATTACTCGCTGCACAATCACTCGTAATACTGCGAGTGTGAGTGGAGGCGGCATATATGTTTATTGTCTTACTTCCTTTACCCTAACCAATTCAATTGTTTGGGGTAATCATTCGGACGATAGGAATCCTGAGGTATATGTGTCAGGTAGAGGTATAGTTTTCAGATCAAACGATATCAGGGACGGACTGGATCGTATCGGTCAAGAACCTGATGGAAACTTGTTTATTTATGAAGATAATATTGATAAAGACCCACTCTTTATTAATTCTGATAGAGGAGACTATAGACTTAGACAAGATAGTCCTGCATTAGGGATGGGACCACAAACTAACGTTGGCGGTGCGCTAAGTGTTGTTCCGCTCGGAAAAAGGTTGGTAATGTGGGCAGATATGAAACGTAAATAGAGGAGATCTACTGATGAGAATGACCATCAAAAACAACATTGTATATGTATTTACTACTATTATACTAAGTCTTCTATTTTATAACGTCCTATTATATGCAGCAGAAATTCATGTTCCAGCGGATCGAGCAACGATTCAAGCTGGTATTGATGTAGCACAAAATGGTGATACCGTTATAGTTGCTAATGGAATTTACACAGGTGAAGGAAACGTCAATATCGATTTTAAGGGTAAACAGATTGCTGTTAAAAGCCAAAACGGTGCAAAATTGACAATCGTTGATTGTGAAGGTAATCCCGATACACGTGGTTTTATATTCCAAAACAATGAGACAAATGATTCCCTGTTAGAGGGTTTTACAATCATTAACGGAATTCACGAAATGGGTGGTGGTATTTTTTGTGACAATGCATCACCAACAATTAAAAATTGTGTAATTGATAGTAATCAAGCGACAGCAGACAAATCCAACGGTCCAGGAGGCGGTGGTATTTATTGTCTGAATTCTGCTGCAGTAATATTGGAATCCACTATTACAAACAATATAGCAAAATATGGTGCTGGTGTTTTCTTTGAGGGATGTTTAGAAAAGTTAGAAAAGGATGATGATCCCACAGAACCTTGTCAAGATATAAGTTTGGTCAACTGTATTATTTCATATAATATAGGTGATGGAATTTATTGTTATAGAGGAGTAAGACCTGATATTAGAGATTGCACAGTCTCTCATAATGAATGGCGAGGAATCGCCTATAACTATGCTGTATATGCAAATAAACCTATTTTCAATTGTGTTATTGAGCATAATTCTTCTGGTGGGGTTTCGAGCACTCAATATTGTATTATGTACATTGAAAAATCTATCATCAAAGACAACACAGCTCGAAGGGGCGCAGGTATTTACTGTGGTACTGCGAGTTCTGTTTATGTATCTTATTGTGTAATTGCAGAAAATGTCGCAACACATACTGGTGGTGGAATCGAAGTGAAATCTTCCAGAGGAGATGCAACAATAGAATTTTGTACAATTACGCGAAATAGAGCAAATGAGGAGGGTGGTGGACTATTTGTTCGTACAGGTACCTCCTTTGTATTGAGTAATTCAATTGTATGGGGAAACGATGCTGATATTAATCATAGCGAAGCATTTATTGCTCAACAGTTCTTTGGACGGATCACTGTTAAGTCTAACGACATAAACGGTAGAATTGAAGATATAGTGCTTTTTTTTCAACCAGAAGTGGTTACAATAGAAAACAACATTCGTGAGGACCCACTTTTTATTGATGCTGAAGGAGGTAATTTTCGGGTTAAACCAAACAGTCCTGCTTATGCAATCGGTGCCCATTTGATACTTGATGGTCTGGTAAGTGTTAGTTCTGTCGGTAAACAAGTCACATTATGGGGAGATATAAAAAGACAGAGATAATTGACTTTAAAGGAGTAAGTCATGAATAGAAACAAGATTTTCGTATTTGTATTATTCAGTCTATGTATTTTATTTGTGAATCAAATAACATTTGGTGCAATAATTCATGTTCCAGCGGATCAAGCAACAATTCAAGCTGGTATTGACGCGGCAAAAGATGGAGATACTGTATTAGTTTCTGATGGAGTGTACAAAGGTGAGGGAAACGTAAACATTAATTTCAAAGGAAAACAGATCACGCTTAAATCCCAAAATGGAGCGACAGAAACAATTATAGACTGTGAAGGTCGTTCAGATACCCGCGGTTTCACATTCCAAAACAATGAAAAAAGTAATTCGGTAATTCATGGGTTCACGATAAAAAATGGCACACATATAGATGGTGGTGGCATTTATTGTAAATTTGCTTCTCCAACAATAAAAAAATGCATTATAACAGAAAACAGTCCGGGAGGTGGCATCTATTGTGATAATTCTGGTGCAATCATAGAGGGATGTACCATATCAAACAACGCCTTAAATACATGGTACGGCGGTAGTATCTATCTAACTGGTGAGTGGATTGGGCAACCCTCACGTGAAAAAGTGAGTATAGTGAATTGCACAATATCGGATAATACAGGTAATGGTATAGTAAGTACAGGTTATATAACTGTTGAAATAATTGGCTGTACTGTCTCTAATAACAGTCGTGTAGGCATAGAATGCTTGGCAAGTTATTCTAATCATATAAACCTTATTGCAAAATCGATTATAGAAAAGAATCAGTTGGGTGGAATTGGTGTCAGAGAAAATACATTAGTTAAGATTACTGAATCTGTCATAAGAGATAATACAGGTGAAGGTGGTATATTTTGTAGTAGAACATCAAGCATTGATATATCAGAATGTATAATTGCCAATAATAAAGCCAACCGTTTTGGTGGTGGGATTTATGTTCATGCTATGTTAGGATATGCAAACATCTCACATACTATAATAACAGGCAACTCAGCAGGACTTTACGGTGGTGGGATATATGGAACAGTTAGTTCAAATCTTACATTAACTAATTCAATTGTTTGGGGAAATTCCTCTGATGGTACACATGATGAAGTTTATGCCTCGGGTAAAAAGATAGTAATTCAATCATGTGATATTAAAGGTGGAATAAATGGTCTTCAACGAATAGCGGATGGTGTTGACTTGATATATGAAGATAACATCAATAAGGATCCACTCTTCGTTGATGTTGATAGAGGAGACTATAGACTTAGACGAAATAGTCCTGCATTAGGGATGGGACCACAAACTAACGTTGGCGGTGCACTCAGTATTGTTCCGCTCGGAAAAAGGTTGGTTATGTGGGCAGATATGAAACGAAAATGATATACTTGTTTTCATATTGCATTGGATAGAAAATAAGAGTATAATTAAGATGGACATAAAACAGAAAGGAGGGTAGAAAAATGGAAGAGACAAATGACTTAATGCGTCAACGAAAAGATAAGTTGAACGAAATCCGAAAAGCCGGTATAGACCCCTATCCACATCAGTATGCCCCTACCCACACAACAGAAAACATCCGCGTAGAATTTGAGGAAGTCACTGAAACCCCAGACGATACCAACCGAGTCACTGTCGCCGGCAGGATTATGACCAAGCGTGATCATGGCAAAAGTAGTTTCGCAAATTTGCAAGATAGCACTGGACAAATTCAGATTTACGTGCGACGAAATGACATAGGTGCGGAATCTTACTCGGTTTATCGTCGTTTTGATGTAGGAGATATTATCGGTTTAAGTGGGGTTGTTTTTCGGACACGTACTGGTGAATTAACCATCCTTGCTGACACCGTTGAATTACTTTCCAAATCTATCCGACCACTCCCTGAAAAATGGCACGGTTTACAAGATAAGCAGACCCGTTATAGACAACGTTATGCTGATCTAATTATGAACCCTGAAGTGAAAGAGGTTTTCGTAAAGCGTACACAAATCGTTCAAGCCATACGGAATATGTTAAACGAACAAGAATTTATTGAAGTAGAAACCCCTGTTCTCCAACCAATATACGGTGGTGCAAGCGCACGACCTTTCACTACATATCATAATACTTTAGACCAATCTTTATATCTACGAATAGCAAATGAACTTTACCTAAAACGGCTTATTGTTGGTGGATTTGATCGAGTCTATGAGTTTTCGCGCGATTTTCGTAATGAAGGAATGGATAGGGATCATAACCCCGAATTCACTATGCTTGAACTCTATCAGGCTTATGCAGATTACTTAGAAATAATGGAATTAACAGAGAATCTCATAGCGAAGACTGTTGAAAATATTCACGGAACTACAAAAATATCATATCAAGACCAAGAAATAGATTTTACACCTCCGTGGCGAAGAATGACAATGATTGAGTCTATACAAGAACATACCGATATTGATCCAGAAACTCTTTCTGCACATGAAATGTCTACAAAGGCAAAAACCGCTGGGATTGAATTGGATGGAGACGAATCATTTGGAGAAATTATCGCTGAAATATTTGACGCACTTGTAGAGTCAAAACTTATTCAACCGACAATAATCTATGATTACCCTATTGAGGTATCACCCTTTGCGAAGAAAAAGCCAGAGAATCCGGAACTTGTTGAGCGGTTTGAATTTTTTATTTGTGGAATGGAAGTAGGTAATGCATTTAGTGAACTAAATGATCCAATTGACCAACGGCAACGTTTTATGGAACAAGCAAGTAATTTAGCAAAAGGCGATGAGGAGGCATTCATGGTTGATGAAGATTATCTACGCGCATTAGAATACGGAATGCCACCCACGGGCGGACTCGGTATAGGGATTGACCGATTGACAATGCTTTTGACAGACCAATATTCTATCCGAGATGTAATCCTGTTTCCACAAATGCGTCCAGAAAATTGATATGATCACTGCACCAATACTCCACACAGAAAGGTTGATACTTCGCTCATTTACACTCAAGGATGCCCCAGAGGTACAACGTCTTGCCGGTGATAAGGACATAGCAGCAACAACATGTGCAATACCGCATCCTTATGAAGATGGAATGGCTGAAGAGTGGATTAGTACACATGCTGCTGACTTTGAAAACGGTACAGGAATCAGTTTGGCGATTATACTGAAAGAGAACGATAAAAGAACCAAACCAGTCTTAATTGGAGCAATCAACATCAGTATAGATAAAATTGAAAAAATAGGTGAACTCGGATATTGGATTGGTAAACCATATTGGAATAACGGGTATTGTACAGAAGCTGCGAGTGTAATCCTAAGTTATGCTTTTGACGTTATTAAATTAAGGAGTATTCACGCATTCCACATCGGTAGAAATCTCGCATCAGGAAGAGTCCTGAAAAAGATCGGTATGAAATTTGAGGAGTGTTTTGAAAAACAGGTAGAAAAGTGGGGTGTGCTTGAAGATTTAGTTAAATACAACATAAAGAATAAAGCATTTAATCCATAATACACATCGTAATACCTCAACAGATTGCTGACTGCATAGAATTTAAAATAAAAATAACAAGAAAAATTAAATATGAAATTTGAATGGTTCGTAGCATCCCGTTATCTGCAATCTCGACGAAAACAGTCCTTTATCTCAATTATCAGCATCATCTCAATAGTTGGTGTTAGTCTCGGTGTTGCAACCGTCATTTTAGTTATCGCTGTTTTAGACGGTGTAGAACATGGGTTGAGAGATAGGTTTCTGGCAAATGAAGCACATATCGTTCTGAGAATGATAGATCACAGTTTTTTTGGAAACTATCAAGATAGAATTGAACAAATTACAGAAATTGATGGTGTTGTAGCTGCTTCTCCTGTGGTTTATTCCCAAATGGGGGTGTTTCAAACTGGTAGTGAGGGTATTACGGATACCATTTATATCAAGGGAATTGATCTCACGCAGGAGGAGAAGGTAACCGGCTTTTCTCAATATGTCAACGGTTCTATAGATTTTCAAACGTCACCATTAATCGCTGAGGCAGAATTAAGGGAACAGGAGACAATCACCGGTGGAATTGTGTTGGGATCGCGTTTAGCACAACGGCATGGTCTAACAAGAGGTGATGTCTTACGGCTCGTAGTAAAACTCGTTGAAGACCCTGGAGGTTTCGGTTCACCGATGCTATTAGTCGACTTCTCTAATTTTGTCGTAATTGGTGTATATGAATCTGAACTTGCGGTTTATGACAACAGGATAGGGTTTATAGATTATAAAACTGCTCAAAAACTATATAGTCAAGTAGGGAAAGTAAATGTTCTTTTGGTCCGTTTAGAAGATGCTGAAACTGTATCTGAACTCAGTCCAGTCATTGAAGAGACAGCATTTTCGTTTATGGAAATGCCAATTACAACAACTTGGTTGGAAACACATTCCGCGCTGTTCGCTGCATTGAAAATGGAAAAAATGGCAACCGTGATAATTGAAGCACTTATTATTTTGGTTGCAGCATTTAATATTGCAAGCACACTAATAATGACAGTTATGGAGAAAACACGGGATGTTGGTACACTCCGAACTCTCGGTGCAACACGTGGAAATATCATGCGAATTTTTATTATACAGGGAAGTGTTATTGGTATGTTGGGTACTATTGCTGGAACTGTCTTGGGACTTGGTCTCTGCTGGTTATTGAGCACCAACATATTGCGACCTTCACCATGGATTGCAATAGCAGTTATTGGAATATTAATTCTATGCCAGACCATAATAACATTCAGACGTTTAATTCCTACCTCAAAAGCATTAAAGATTGGGATGGTATTCTTCTGGACACTTACTGTGTGTTTTGTTCTATATTGTCTGGTTAAACCTATTTCTCTGAAAGAATTAGGCTTTAGTGAAATATACCAGATGAATCAGTTACCAATAAGAGTCAATTGGTTCTTTGTAGGTTTCATAAACCTACTATCATTCCTAATCTGCTGGTTAGCAACAATATACCCAGCATGGCAAGCATCCAATTTAAATCCTATTGAAGCGTTACAGTATGAATAGTTCACAAAAAAAAATTACAATCTTACGCTAATAGTAATGGAAAAATTAATTAGAATTGACAATTTACATAAATCCTATTATGATGGTGACTCTGAACTGAAAGTGCTAAAAGGGTTAAACCTTGATGTTCACAAATCGGAGATACTTACAATTATGGGTGCATCAGGTGTTGGAAAAAGCACATTGTTGCATCTGATTGGCACGCTTGATCGTCCTACAGAAGGTAGTATTTTTTACGAAGACCAAGATATTACTGCTTTGTCAGAAATTGAACTCTCCCGTTTTAGAAACAATGCAATCGGTTTTGTCTTTCAGTTTCACCAATTATTAGCGGAATTTACGGCATTGGAAAATGTCGCAATGGGTGGGTATATCAAATATAGTAAATACTCAGGTTCTCTTAATGGTAAAACCCAAAGTCTCAGAGAAGTTTATGAAAAAGCGGAACATCTTCTCAATAGTGTCGGTCTATCCGAACGTCTAACGCATTTTCCGAGCCAATTATCTGGCGGAGAACGACAGCGCGTCGCAATTGCACGGGCACTGATAAATCAACCTAAAGTCATACTTGCTGATGAACCGACAGGGAACATTGACGACAAAACAAGCGAAGCAGTACTTGATGTCTTACAGGACATAAACGAACGATTGAACCAGACCTTTATTATTGTTACACACGATTCTCGCATATCCGAACGAGCAAAAAGAACAGTTCACATGGTGGATGGAAAGATAGAAGAATAATATTATTGCAACTTAATAGTAGATAGGAAGGGATAGGTAATGTTGATATATATTGACGGAGAGTTTCTACCTTACGCAGATGCAAAGATTTCTGTGTTTGACCACGGATTACTCTACGGGGATGGTGTTTTTGAAGGCATCCGTTGCTATAACGGATATGTATTTAAATTGGATGAACACTTAGAAAGACTGTACGATTCAGCCAAATCGCTCATGCTGCAAATCCCAATTCCTATTGAAACATTGAAGCAAGATGTACTTGCAACACTTCGTCAAAACCAACTCCGTGAAGGATATATCCGACTGATTGTAACACGCGGTATCGGTGATTTAGGTCTTGACCCAGATAAGTGTCCTAACCCTTCAGTAATCATCATTGCTGACAAAATATCCTTATATCCTCAACATTATTATGATAATGGATTAGAAATCGTCACTGTTTCAGTACGCAGAAACTATCCTGAGGCAATTAACCCACGGATTAAATCACTTAATTATCTCAACAATATCCTCGCAAAAATTGAAGCAAAACAATCTGGGGCAGTAGAAGCTTTAATGCTAAATAACGATGGATATGTTGTGGAGTGTAGTGGAGACAACATCTTTTTGGTCAGGAATGAAATAATCATCACCCCACCACCTCATATCGGGATTTTGGAAGGTGTCACACGTAACAGTGTCATTGCACTTGCACGAGAAGCTGGATTTCAAGTTGAAGAACGGGTTTTCACTCGACATGACATTTATATTTCTGATGAGTGTTTCCTTACTGGAACAGCAGCGGAAGTTATACCCGTGGTCAAACTCGACCAACGTGTAATAGGTACTGGAGAACCGGGAAAAGTCACACAAAAACTTATTGCAGCATTCCGTCATCTTGCAAACAATTTTGGCACAGCAATCTATCCAGAAAACAATTGATAATTACATATCCGATGGAGAAATACACACGAATCCTACATCATTAAGTAAGGAGAAAACCTGCAATGGATTTCATCAAAAAGTCTACATATATTATTATATTAAGTTCTATCTGCATTTTATTCATTTCCTTAACACCACACAATATATTATACGCAGATGAATCCGATAATAATATATTTGGACCAAAACCTGCAGAAGATATACAACCTACCGAATCTACTGAAGAAAAGCCAACTACCTCATCTACCGAGGGCACGTTAATCGTTAAACAAATTGAGTTTAAAGGTGTTCAAACTCTACAAAAAGAGATGCTCCAAACGCTTATTCAAACACAAATCGGTCAAGAGATTTCTGAGGAACTGATTACAAAAGACATTGAAAACTTATATAAAGATACTGGATTTTTCTTTGATATAAAAGTAGATGTGTCTGCAGCTGAAGGGGGTGGTCGTAAGGTAACTTATCTCCTTGAGGAAAGTCCTAAAGTTGAAGGTATTAATATCATCGGAAATGAGGAATTAGACATCGGAAAATTGATGGATAAGATAACGTTACGACGTTCAGAAACATTCAGTGATTATCTTCGTTGGCAAAGTGAACGCTCGATACAAAAATTATATCATGAAAAAGGCTATTATCTCGTTAGCATTCAAGTACATCTTGATAACAATGAAGAAGATAACACAACCCAAGTAACATTTGAAATAAATGAAGGACCACGTATTAGAATCTCTGAGATCAACTTCATAGGAAACGATCAGGTTGATGCGAAAAAACTACGCAAAAGGATGAAAACACGGATCGGAAAACATTTTGATGAGATTTTATTTGAAGAGGAAGATATAAATCTAAACTTAAGAAACTACTATCAGGATCTCGGCTTTGCACAAATAAAGATTTTAGGACATACTAAACGTTTTACAGAAGACAAAACTGGGTTGATGCTTGATATTACTGTGGATGAAGGTCCAAAATATGTACTCGGAGAATATAATATTGAACTTGAATCCGGTGAAAAAGTTGTTTTCTCTACAAACAAAATACGGAACATGTTAAATCCTGCCGAAGGGGAGATATTTAATAGAGACATCTTTGAAGAATCCATTACCGAATTACAACAGAAATATCTTGATAAAGGATATCTACTCGCTGAGGTTAATCCGATCCCATCTTTTGATGAACAAAATGAACTTGTTAACATCAACTTGAAAATCAACCAAGGTGATGTTATAATTATTGACAATGTTCCAATCAGAGGACTGGCAAAGACAAAAGAACCTGTAATTAGACGAGAACTTGATTATCTGAATATAAAATCAGATGAATTACTTGATGTCAAAGTTCTCCGTAAAGCACGTCAACGTCTTTTTCAGATGGGACCGTTTATTCGCGCCGTGGATTTCGTTCCAAGTGACACTGATAACGACAGCAGAAAAAACCTTGTCGTTAATATTGCTGAATCTCCCACTACAGGCACACTAAGTGTTGGGGGTGGATACGGTAGTGAAGGGGGTATTTTTGGAAGTGCAGAAGTTGGTCAACACAATCTTTTTGGAAGGGCATATCGTGTACACCTAAAGGGTGAGCTTGGAACACGGGACCATCACACTGCAGAAGCAAGTTTTGGTTCACCGTGGATTTTCGGTACACCCACTCGATTGAATACACGGATATACAATAATCGTCGTTTTCGTAGATACTATGGAACTATCGGTGCTTTACAGCAAAGGGATTTTCTGGGAGACAGATATGTTTGGCAAACACAAGGAGGATCAGTCTCCGTCGGACGGCCGATCGCCTTTGATATAGACGTATCAGCAAGGTTCAGGAACGACAGTATTAATAATGTAACCCAACAAGATTGGCTACTATCGTTGGTAGATGACTATGAGTTAGATGCCGCCATAGAACAAATTGATGAATCAAGGATAGTAGACAAAGAGGCAGTGAAAGAAAGACTTAGGAATAATACGCTTGATGCACACACATCAAAAGAATATTCCCGACGTACAACTCGTAGTATCTTATTTGCAATAGGTCGAGACACTCGGGATTATAGAACTTCACTTTACGACCCGATGGGCGGTAGTTCACATAGCATTTCCTATGAATATTCAGGTGGAATTTTAGGGGCTGATAACGAATTCCAAAAATATACCGCAGATACAAGTTGGTTTTTCAACCCTTGGTGGAACCATGTTTTTGCAATACATTCCCGTGCAGGATATATGCTAAGTGAAAAAACTGATGTGGAAACACTATTTTATGAAAGATACTATCTTGGCGGTGTAGATTCAGTCCGCGGTTATGAAGACTGGGAAATACATCCTGAAAGTGATAATTACATTGGTGGTGGTGGTAACAAAGTCTTTTTCACAAACTTTGAATACCGAATCCCCGTTTCACCGCAACTCACAACTGCTGTCTTCTTTGATATTGGTCAAGTGTGGGATGAAAGTGTAGCGAACCCTTTTAACCAAATAAACTTCAGACGAGGTGCTGGCGTGGAAGCACGTTTACAGATGTTAGGTATGTTAGCACGATTCGGGTGGGGGTATGGGTTTGACAGACTAAGGTTTTCTGTAAATAGTGAAGGACTTGTTAAACAACCAAGTGGTAGGTTCTACTTTACCATTGGTCCTGGATTTTAATTAATAGTTTTTATATCATTCTGTTCTCATTGACATAAATAATTCTACTATATTACAACACAGATTATATTTATTTTGTATTTACGAAAAGGAATAATTATGAAAAAACTTCTGATTGTTATTTTACCCTTGATGCTCTTCGGTGTCCTGTCCGGCAGTATTGGTCAAGAAGCCTTTAAAATAGGAGTGGTTGACACACAACGAGTTTTGTTAAATTACAGTAAAGCTATTGAAGTCGATAGCCAACTAAAAGCAGCCGAAAAACGTTGGAAAGAAAAACTTGCAGATATAGGGGAACAAATCAGCACGTTACAAGAGAAAAAAGAGAAAACAGAACTATTTGTTGAAGAAGCACAAACTGCTGATTTAGTAAACCAAATACAACAATTACAGCAGCAATACCAACAAGAGTTCAATCAAGGTAGAGAAGCACTTTTGGAAAAGAACCAAGAATGGATGACACCTATCTTTAAAGAATTACAGGACCTGATAATCAAAATCGGAAAAGAAGAAAATTATGATCTTATTATTGATAAGCAAGCTGTATTTTATATGAATGAGAAATACGATATGTCTGAAAAACTCATTAAATTAATTAATGCAGATGCAGAAAAGGGAGATGCTGCCGAACAGAAACAAGATGCCGAGGAGCCTCCAAAGGAAAATAATGATGGACAGTAATTATGCTGGTTCTCAAAATGTATTGGCATTCACTGACCATTACAATGTCGTACTGGGTTACGCTGCGATTGATTATATGAGGTAACCTATGAGTATAAAACTCAAAGATATTTGCAAACATTTGGGCGGCGACCTATCCGGAGATGGAGAAATTGACATTACCGGTATATCGGGAATAAATGAGGCAATCCCAAGCCAGATCACCTTTGTGGCAAATACAAAATACCTCAGCGCAATTGCCACAACCAAAGCATCCGCTATTATTATTGGACCCGGGGTATCTGGAAATGGTAAACCAACTATTTGTGTTGATGATCCGTATTGGGGTTTTGTCCAAGCTTTAGAACTATTCTCTTGGAATTCGGACATAAAGACAGAAACCGGTATCCACAAAACAGCGATAATCGGAGAAAACGTAACAATTGGTGAAGACGTAACAATCCAAGCTTACAGTGTAATTCGCGATAACGTTGAAATAGGGGATAACACCGTAATCATGCCACTTGTTTATGTGGGAGATGGTAGCAAAATTGGGGATGGTGGTTTAATCTACTCCAATGTTAACATACGGGAAAATGTCACCATAGGAAATCGAGTGATAATACACTGTGGGGCAGTGATAGGGAGCGATGGTTTTGGCTTTACCCCTGAACCTAATAACAAAAGACCATATAAAATACCTCAAATCGGCACAGTAGTTATTGAAGACGATGTCGAAATCGGCGCGAATACCACTATTGATAGAGCAACACTATCTGAAACACTCATCAAAAGTGGTGCCAAACTTGATAACTTGGTTCAAATTGCACATAATGTAGTAGTTGGGAATGACTGTTGTCTTGCAGCTCAATCAGGGATTGCTGGAAGTGCAATCATAGGTGACCGTGTTAACATAGCAGGACAATCTGGTATAGTTGGACATCTGAAAATTGGAGAAAATAGTGTCGTATATGCTAAAACTGCTGTCACCAAAGATATGCCACCTGGAAGTCAACTCTCTGGTATTCCTGCCCAAACCCATAAACAAGAGTTACGCAACCAAGCCGCTACACGAAAATTACCTGAAATACTACAGGAACTTTCAGATCTACAAAAACGCGTTCAAGAACTGGAAACCATACTTAAAGATTCTGAAAAGCAATAATTACCAATTAATCACCCCAATATACCCTCTCCAACATAATCCACATCAAGTTTTATCCATCTTCATCAATTGAAAGTATTCGTCGAATAAATTATGAAAACGCTATTAGCGTATGTTGAACTTTCACGTCCATTAAATGGGATAATCGCCTTCATTTCAGCATGGTTGGGCGGTATTTTTGCAGGCGGACATAAAATAGAAAACATAACTCATGTTAAACTGATTTATGTTAGTATTGCTGCGCTTCTATTACTCTCAGCAGGAAATGCAATAAATGATTATTGTGATTTCAACATAGACAAAATCAATAAACCGAAGCGACCCATACCATCAGGACGGATTAACAGATTTCACGCTCTTATATTCTCACTAATTATGATGTTCTTTGGTATTGGTCTTGGTGTGTTAATTAATCTATACGCTGTGGGAATTGCCATACTTGTATGCTGTTTGCTTATGAGTTATGCAGTCTGGTTAAAACGCACACCGTTTATTGGAAATTTAGTTGTTAGTAGTTTGACAAGTATCACATTTATATCTGGAGGTGTTGCAATCGGGATTGTACACGGGACTATCATTCCTGCGATATTTGCATTTCTCTTTACAACTGCCAGAGAAATTGTCAAAGACATTGAGGATACAGAAGGTGATATAAAGAATAATCTCAACACATTGGCGATTCTCAATCCTAAGCTTGCAACTGTTGTAGCATTGGTGTTCATGGCATCTGTTATCATATTCAGTCCCATACCTTATCTATTCGGATGGTATACATGGCACTATTTGGCAGTCATCATATTAGGTGTAGATATTGTGCTAATCGTCTTAGGGTATCGTCTTTGGAAAGATGCATCAAAAACAAGTTGTGCATTGGTCCAACGTTGGATGAAGTGGGATATTTTCATCGGGTTAGCAGCGATATATATCGGAATTATTTTTAATGCTAATGGAGGGTGGTGAAGTGATTCGCCTGTATTATATCCTTGATAAACCATGATAAGCTGATTGCATTTATTGAAAAACAGAACCTACATGCTGAAGAAATAGATCAGTTTAAGCAAGCCTATGAAAACTATACAAAAACAGGGAAGTGGCAACCTGAGTATAAGGTCATAACATCTGGTTGGTTAGAACTTGAGGGTGTAATGATTATGTCCTCAGCTAACATACCAGACGCAGATTATCGAGTTTATCTATACGCTACAAATGAACGGAGTTTATGGGAACTATTGCTTGCATTTCCAAGGAAAGCCATTGGCATGTTTAGTCCAACGGTTAGTTGGATAGAAGAAAGAATCCAAACTATCTTTGAAGGGGAATTTGTTCAAACCGAACTCGGAGAATATTATCGTGGTTTCAAACGTGGGAGTAAAGCAAAAGCTGAACATCGAACTGTATCAAAAAGAAAGGATGATATTGCTGCACATTTTCGAAAATTATCCTCTTTAAAAGGTAAAATTGACAATGCACAATATGTTTTAGAAGGAGAGATGTTAGTCGAAAGGGCATTTGCAGATGGACTACCAATTGAAGCGATTCTATATACTTCAAACTTTGTCTCAACATCTGATGGGAAGAACTTCCTAAATCAAGTAGTGCAAGAAAACCTATCTTGCTTTCAGGTTAATGATGGAGTAATGGGTTCTGTCACATCAACTCGACCAGTACCTTCAATCCTGGCATCTGTGTATCTTAGTTATCCTCCCCTGCTGACTGATTCTAGAGATCTTAATCTACATTTTAATAAGAACTGCAGCCTACTAATCGCGGAAAATATAAATAACCCCGATAATCTTGGTATGACACTACGGACAGCCGATGCTGCGGGTGTATCTGCAGTATTAATATGCGGTGAAGGAGCAAGTCCTATCCACAAAAACTGTATACGCGCATCACGGGGAGCATTTGGTCGCATTCCCATATTTAATGCTTCAGACACCATCCGTTCAATTGACAAACTAAAACAAGTTGGATGGCAGGTTGTAGGGGCAACAGCAAGTGCTGAGAATGAACTTTACGATATACAGTATCAATCTCCTATTGCTATAGTTGTTGGAAATGAAAATACTGGCATATTAGACGAAACTCAACAACGATGCAATCAATTAATCCGAATCCCAATGGCAGCAGGACAGTCGTCATTAAATGTCGGTGTTGCAGCAGGTGTGTTACTCTACGAATTAAATAGACGGAAAATGTTTAATTGAGTGCTTTGCGAAATTCATGAACACTTTGACCTACCTGTATAATGTCTAATTAATCTCAGAATTTACATAATACCATTTCTAATAATAAAGTGCCATTTGCTGAGGACTACTTGTAGCAGCAACCTCCTGGTCGCGACCGGCAAATCAACGGTATGAATGCCATTAAGGCATTCCCCGGGTCGCTCCTACAGAAGAAAAATTTCCAATCAATAACAATGGTTAAATCCAGTAATGGGACAATAAATATTAGAATTGGTATAAATACACCTGATTTCATCGTCCATTCCTTGTAAATATCCAGCAATTCTGATAATCTATTCTTCAATATAGACATGAACTTGGAGATAATTAATGGATACAATTCAATCCACTTTAACTGATGAGGAAAAGTGGTATTTTGATTTACAAGGTTTTCTTGTACTGCGGAATGTTATTACAAAGGATGAGATAGAGGAGATGGTTAATGTGCTGCAACATTGGCTCAAGATTGATGAATCTGAGATCCCACCACCATTGCACCGTGGTAGACAAGAACCTTGTAAGACACATATAGGACATATACAATATGGACATCAACTTTTTCAAGACCTTGCAATGAATCCGTATATTATGCGCGTTGTTGCGGGATTGATGATGAATGCACCACGTCTTTTTCATAACAACTTCACTTTGATGACGAAACACTACTATTCCCAACGTTTTCATCGAGATGACAGCGGCTTTAAGTTTCCGCAGGGGTTTCGCAATCCACATAACGATTATCAAGTTAGTGGAGAACATATCTATTGTAATCATATTGCGACGTGGGTTGCATTGGTAGATGTGCCGCCGGGAACGGGGTTTTGTCTTGTTCCGGGTAGTCATAAATCACTATTTCATACACCAGTGGAATTGCCCGTAAAGCATGATCCTCCTAACTCAATTACGCTTCCTATGAATGCAGGCGATGTGGCTATCTTTTCAACGAATTTACTTCACGATGCAAGTCCCTGGACAGAAGATTATCCCCGTATGAATATATTCCAACGGTATCAGTTGAGTGTCTATTTCAATGAAGGAGGAAAGGGAGGATATCCGTTTGAAGAACATCGTGATAAAATATCAGAAGAACAGTATGAACTGGAGTCGTTTTCAAAAGAGATAAAAGCGGCTGTCAAACGTATTTTACCGAATGGAGGTGAGGAATGAAACTAAGAAACCAAGTATGTATAATCACAGGTGGTGGAAGTGGAATTGGAAGGGATGCTGCCCTAAAAATGTCACAAGAGGGTGCTAACATAGTGATTATTGGTAGAACAGAATCGAAGTTAGATGCAGTAAAATCAGAGATTGCGGCAGTAGATGGAACAGCAGTGAGTTACGCTGTTGATGTATCTGATTATGATGCGGTTCATAAGATGGTCAAAGACGTGCTTGAGAAGTTTGGACGGATTGATGTGCTTGTAAACAATGCTGGACACAGTTCGCACAATCGACGACTCCTCAACACAACACCAGAGGAGACGCGTTCTGTCATTGACTCAAACCTTATCGGGACGTTTTACTGTACACAGGCTGTTGTTCCTGCAATGCTGAAAGCGAAGTCTGGAACGATTATCAATATCTCATCACTTGCGGCAGTTACACCAGGACCATTTAGTGGTTTTGCTTACGGTGCAGCAAAATCTGGGGTGATAAACTTCACGGAGTTCCTAAACAATGATTTAAGGAATACTGGAATTAAGGCAAGTGTGATAATTCCTGGAGAGGTTGCAACACCTATTCTTGATAATCGACCAATTCCACCCGATGACGATGCACGCACAATGATGGTAGATGTCGCTGAGACTTCCGAAGCGATCCTCCTCATTGCCACACTACCACCACGGAGCAACATACCGGAATTGGTAATCCGTCCGACAATGCATCGGGATATGGCAGGAGAAGTCATTGAATTAGACTTTTAATTACGGTCTGTAAATTGTTGTATCTGGATAGAATCTTGCCCACGCGAACCAGTAGATATTAACTGCGGATAGTCTTTCTAAACGTTGTCCCTTGTACTTACCCGATGTCGCTATACCTGTAATGAGATTCCATTCTGTACCAGTATTATCCTGAGCGATATAACCGACCACGGATGTAAAAACAACTGCCTTATTGTCTACGATACGTTTAAAAACAGCGGTTGCAAATGACTCTTTATCGTGATAGATTAACAATGGCACACCTTTAACTGAATCGTTGATGATAGCGTTTTTCGTAAATTGTGTAAGTGGATAGGCGCGATAGAACGTGCTTCCAGTATCCTGGGACTGCTTTTGTGTAGGATTGCGTTGTGAACTACCCAGTTCTACAACACCACCATCAGCACCATCCTGTCCATCAGCACCATCCTGTCCATCAGCACCGTCATGTCCATCTATACCATCGGCACCGTCTTTTACTTGGACTTGAACTCCGATAACAAGGGATTTATTGGATAGTCTTTTATCAGTGTATCTCGTACCACTCACACCAGCGCGTTGACTTTTATGATAGTCGGCGTAATTATCTCGTGTGATGCTCTCGCGTTTACCCACAGACAACACCTTTGTTTGAGGGTAATTCTTTCGCCATGTTTTCCATGCAATCTGCGGTATAGAAGTGAGTGGTTTCAACTTTTTCCCTTTAAGTTGTCCCTGAATTGCTTCTCCAGTGATATGTGACCAAAGGGATCGCGTCTGATGGTCGTACATTAACAGTGCATCACGCCATAATTTACCACTGACACCAAAAGTATATGTTTTACCGTCAAGTTCCCGGCTATACACGATAGCCGTTTTACAGAGTGGTCACCATGTCGTTGCGATTTTCTCGCCACCGACAACATCATTGACGATTTCGTGTCCGTTTAGGAGATAAAGAGAGTAGGCATGACTTTCGTCATTAAATGTTACCCCGATGACAGGTGCATCAGTGTCTAATTTTGCTGAAGCAGCAGGAACGAATTGCGGTTTTGTGATAGCAGGGATTGCATCAAAGGCTAATAGCGTTTTGATAGGGTCGTTGTCATAATCTGCGGCAGTTGCGTAGAGTGTGAAGGAGAATAATAGTGTGAGAATGAGGGTGTAATTTTTCATGATACTGTCCTTGATTGTGAAGCTACAATAGTATGTAACGATTGTGTTTAACAGGATAGAATTATACAGCAATTTACATCAAAAAAACAATTAATAATTATCAAAAGGAACGGGAAAATCCTGAGAGTGTTTACTATTACTATATGATTCATATAATTATATACAAACGGTGGTATTAGGGTGTGTAAGTTTTTTGCATAGAGATAACAATGGAACACTATACACAGAACTTAGGATATCAGATTCGGCTGTGAATGATTTGTTTTGTATTTTCATTGGGTTTTTCTTCCGTATAAAAAGGTTACGGTTTTATGTCTAATTTCTGCATAACCGTAACTTTTGGTGTTTTTCACTGGTTATAGTTCCTGTCTGGTTTTATGGGTTGTTTTTATCTGTTTTTTTGAATGTGAAAAAAAAGAAAAACCGTAACCTTTAACTTACTTGGTATTTTTTGATTTTTTGCTGTTTTTTTATTGTTTAATACCCTGTCGGAGGTCGCTATATTCGCTCCGACCTCCGAATCTGTGAATCGTGTCAAATGATACGATTTTTTTCCGTTTATTTTGCCTTCTCGATTTTTGTTATGGTTTATGTATATTTTTTGGTCTTTATTTCTGGGTGAGTTGATGGTGTTGTATGTTTTGTTTTTCATAGTGGTAGTATTATAACACAGGATTGTGGGGGTTGGAAGAGTGACGTTGGGTTTGGAACAATATGTTTCATGTATGTTTCATGTATGTTCAGAATCTTGGAATTGTCTGAGCCAGAATTTTCAGGATAAGAGAAGAGGTTTGTCTGAATCACAGAGGACGCGGAAGGCACAGAAGGAAGAGGGAAACTCGGAAGATGCATGTATTTCGTTTGTCAGAATCCTTTTAGGTGCAGAGAACACAGAAAAAACAGAAGTGATTTATTGTATTTTCAGGTCGTATTTACAGGTTTGGCGTATGGGTAGGATAGATATGTCCTTTGTCCTCCGCGTTCTCCGCGCATTCCACAATTCCGATAAAATGAAATCGGGTAAACAAGCTATCTTGCATGAAAGATTAAGATAAATCCATTTTTCTATACACACGAAACCAACGAAAAAACTTGCATCTTTTCGCGTATATGATATAATCTAAATTAAATGAAAGATTAACCGAAATTCAACTGAAAGGAGATTTTTGCCTATGCAAGCATTTGAGTATATTGATGCTAAAACAGTATCAGAAGCCGTGGCATTGCTTGATGAAAAAGGAGACAAAGCCCGTATACTTGCTGGTGGTACCGACCTTATCGTTCAAGCAAGAGAAGGTAGAAGAGAACTTGACTGGATGATAGACATCAAATCGATTCCTGATGTCAACGTATTAGATTTTGATTCAGATACTGGGTTGACTCTCGGTGCAGCAGTACCTTGTTATAAGATATATGCTGACGATGCGATTTGCAATGCCTATCCGGGTTTGGTAGACGCAACCAAAATCATCGGTGGCACTGCTATTCAGGGACGCGCTGGGGTTGGAGGCAACTTATGTAATGCTTCACCAGCCGCTGATTGTATCCCACCACTAATTGTACTAAACGCTACTTGTGCTATCGTAGGTCCAAACGGTCAACGTGAAATATCTGTTGAAGATTTCTGTACAGGACCCGGACAGACAGCACTTGGTCAAGGAGAGATACTTGTCTCATTAAAGATACCAACACCCCAGCAAAATTCCAGTTCTTACTATCTTAGATTTATCCCACGCAATGAAATGGATATTGCGGTCGTTGGCGCAGGTGCTTCTGTTGTCTTAGATGCTGACAAACAAAGAATCGTGTCTGCACGAATCGCACTCGGTGCTGTAGCTCCTACACCTCTATTTGCAGGAGAAGCAAGTGCACTTCTTACAGACAAAGAAATATCTGATGATGCTATTGACGAAGCTGCACAAGCTGCACAAGCCATTGCCCGACCAATTAGTGATATGCGCGGCACTGCTGAACAACGAACACACCTTGTTGGAGTACTAACACGACGCGCACTTAACGGTGCTATCCAAAGAGTCAAAGACACAGCATAATTAATGTAATTATCCATCTATCTATCATTTTACTAAGTGATTGAAACAGAATGAATAACTTGTATCTGTAGATGTAAAAGGAAACCGAAATTATGGCGAGAAAATCACACGTTCAAACCACTATCAATGGTGAGACAGTAGAGTTTCTCTGCGAACCGAGACAAAGCCTATTGGAAGTTCTCAGAGATGAACTACACCTCACTGGCGCAAAAGAAGGATGCAACAACGGAAATTGTGGTGCATGCAGTGTCATCCTTGATGGCAGACTTGTCAATTCATGTCTTGTCTTAGGTGCTGAGATAGATGGTAAGTCTGTTGAAACTATTGAAGGACTTGCTGATCCTGAAAAATTGCACCCGATACAAGATGCCTTCCTTGAAAATGCCGCGCTTCAATGCGGTATATGCACCCCCGGCTTTATCATGAGTGCAAAAGCATTATTAGATAAAAACCCGAACCCAACGGAACACGAAGTCCGATACTGGTTAGCAGGAAACTTGTGTCGCTGCACTGGGTACGATAAAATTGTGCGCGCTGTACTTGATGCAGCCTCAGCAACATAAAGGAGCGTCTTATGGCAGAAAAGAAAGAATACAAAGTTATCGGAACGCGTCCGATCCGGCATGATGGCGTTGATAAAGTCACCGGAAGGGCAATATATGGAGGAGATTTTCAGATTACCGGACTCCTACACGGAAGAGTACTCCGAAGTCCCCATGCCCATGCACGTATCGTCTCAATTGACACAAGTCGTGCTGAAGCACATCCCGGTGTAAAAGGTGTGGTTACTGCACAAGACCTTCCCACGGCTGCAGACAAAATGGCAGACCTTGGTGAAGGTGCAGTAAATCTCAAATATCTTTGTGATAACATTTTAGCAAGCGATAAAGCACTGTATAAAGGGCACGCTATTGCTGCTGTTGCAGCAACAAATCCCCATATTGCAGAAGAAGCCTGCGAACTTATTGAGGTTGAATATGAGCTGCTACCACCTGTGTTAGAAGTGCGGCAAGCAATGGAACCGGACGCACCGATTTTGCACGATAATTTAAGGACATCCTCACTTGGAGAAACGGGTGACAAACCGAGTAATGTCGCAAGTCACTTCCAACACAAAAAAGGTGACATTGATAAAGGATTCGACGAAGCAGACATCATAATAGAGCGTGAGTTTGTTACTGGTACCGTCCATCAAGGTTATATTGAGCCACACAATGCCACCGCACTTTACAATCCAGATGGTCAGTTGACAGTATGGTGTAGCACACAAGGTGCGTTTACCGTTCGCGAACAACTTGCGGAAATACTTCAATATCCAATTTCAAAAATCAAAGTTGTTCCTTTAGAAATTGGTGGAGGATTTGGCGGTAAGATTAACGTTTATGTTAAACCTCTCGCAGCACTCCTTGCGAAGAAAACAGGCAAACCTGTTAAAGTCCTTATGAACCGCGCTGATGTGTTTGAAGGTACAGGTCCCACCCCCGCATCTTACATCACAATTAAAATGGGGGCAACAAACGATGGTAAAATCACCGCTGCACAAACATCTCTTTTCTTTGAGGCAGGTGCATATCCTGGTTCACCTGTAGGGGCAGGTGCAATGTGTGTCTTTGCTCCTTACAACATTGAAAATGCACAAATTGATGGCTACGACATTGTTGTAAATAAACCGAAAACCGCACCCTACCGTGCTCCAGGGGCAACCAATGCAGCATTCGGCACAGAGACCGTCGTTGACGAAATCGCGGAGAAGTTAAACATCGATCCACTTGAAATCCGACTTATGAACGGCGCGAAAGAAGGTGACCGCCGCGCAGACGGACCCGTATATCCGCGTATCGGTTTTATTGAAACCCTTGAAGCAGCAAAGGAACACCCCCACTACGGATCACCAAATGGTAAAAAATACCATGGACGTGGGATTGCTTCCGGTTTCTGGTTTAATATCGGTTTGGAATCCAGTGTTACAATTAACGTAAACCCCGATGGCACTGTTAACCTCGTTGAAGGTTCAACGGATATTGGTGGTACACGTGCATCAATTGCAATGCAAGCAGCAGAAGTCCTCGGTATCTCTGCTGAATCCGTGAACCCAACCGTTGTTGATACTAATTCTATCGGTTATACTGCAGTGACAGGTGGCAGCCGAACAACCTACGCTACAGGATACGCTGCGTATGAAGCAGCACAAGATGTAGTGAAACAGATGAAAGAACGTGCTGCAAAGCTTTGGGACGTTGATGAGGATAATATACAGTTTGCAGATGGTGAATTCTCATCTATCAACGGTAAAGAAGAACAGATTAGTTTCAAAGACTTATCCGCAAGACTCGGTGAAACTGGTGGTCCTGTCATCGGTAGAGCTACAATGAACCCAGCAGGTGCTGGTGGCGCATTCGCAACCCATGTTGTTGATGTGGAAGTAGACGTTGATACTGGTAAGGTTGAAATCCTTCGCTACACTGCAACGCAAGATGCAGGAAAAGCCATCCATCCCAGTTACGTTGAAGGACAAATCCAGGGTGGAGTCGTGCAAGGTATCGGTTGGGCATTGAATGAGGAATACATCTACAACGATGATGGTGCCATGACAAATGCAAGTTTCCTTGATTACCGCATGCCGACCTGCTTAGATCTACCGATGATTGATGCTGTTATTGTAGAAGTGCCGAATCCGGGACATCCGTACGGTGTACGTGGTGTCGGTGAAGTGCCGATAATACCACCACCCGCGGCAATTGCTAACGCAATTTATGATGCTGTCGGTATCCGTATGACAGAACTCCCAATGTCTCCTGACCGTCTCTTAAAAGCAATGGGCAAAATTTAATAATCGTGTAATACACACTGCTATCTACACTTAGGCGCGGTTCCCTACCGCGCCTATTTGTTCAGGAATTATCTCAATGCCAATTGTCGCAATTCCCGCACTCATACGTAATCTTACTGATGGTGAAGATAGTGTCACCGTTGAAGGTCTTACCATCCGAGAGGTTATCAATAACCTTGATAACCGTTATCCAGGAACCAAAGCAAAACTTTGTGAAGATGACCGGATCCGTCCAGGTATCGGGGTCTATGTCAACGGTGTTCTTACCAAAGTAGGCATGCACGAACGTCTTGAGGAAGACACAGAACTCCATTTCCTCCCTGCTATCAGTGGGGGTGTTTTATCAGGTTAATATTCAGATGAATTATAAGAAGTAGGAAACTTTGAGGCATGCGGAGGAGCGGCAGTATCGTTCTATTTTGGTTGCTGTTGCGGGATACTAGAGTTTTGCAGTCTAAACTACACAATTATTTTGTGTGTCAATGTGAAGAATTTAAGTAATCTATGTTATGGAGGTCATTTTGGCTGAAGGACAATTATTATTTCGTTTTGGTTACGAACAGTTCATGGGAAATTTGGGGAAAAACATCCTCTCGTTCCTACAAGAGGAATTTGATAGAAGCAGAATTTCTCTTTCGCGAAGTCTGCTAATTTCTACAGAGACCGAAAACACTTATTGGTTGTTAGTTGATTTTGAGAATGGAAAGGCTTATAGTATTAGAAAGGAAAATGACACAACGGTCGGAATATCAGAAGAACTTAATATGGAAAAATACTTTGATCTCATAGATGGTCCTGGTCCGATTCTTAAGCGTATACAGAACGGCATAGGCACTCATGCAGGAATTATTGATGCTTTAAACAGGTTAAATTTTGCTGAATTTAACATAGAATACTATTCGCGTTCCGATTTATCAGACCAAGGTCTAAGTCTTGAATCCGTATACCCAGAGTTACGAGATGTTTATGAAATGTTACGAAACATTCTGAACTCTTCTCGTGAATCGCTTATTGGTTTGCCAAACAACGATCTCCAACATCTCAAAAACTATGTTATACAATTTTATGATTTGAGCATAGAGATTGGAAATTTTGACGTTGAAAGCATAGATATCATGGAGGACCGAAAAAAAGCTGTACAAAAAATATCCCGATTTCGTGAAACAGTGAAACAATCTTTGCTCCAGGCTTCAGCTTATTTATCATCAAGAACAGTCGAAGAACTTAAGGATGAGTTGAAGAATACCGTTACTGATGCTGAGGAAAAGTTTAATAAAGCAATTGGCGAGGCAGTTGGCAAACTACAAAAGATTGGCAAGGAAATAAATGAGCAACAGACAGGAGTACTGCAGAAATCAGAAGACAAACTAAAGGATATAGAGCAAACTCACCGTAAGTATCTAAACCAATTGACAGATATTCCTCTTTCAGAATTCAAAATAATTTTTGATGACCAAGCAAAGAAACATGAACAGAATGCATATTATTGGCTTTGTGCTACAGTTGGATTGTCTGTTGTGTTTGGTGGAATCTTTGTATGGTTATTCTTGTGGCTATTAATGGACTTCACACCAACAGAAGGTAATTTCTCAGTAGTTCTGTCAAATCTATTTACTAAAGGATTCTTCCTTTCTTTAGTTTTTCTACTCCTAAACCGAGCCCTTAAGAATTTTGCTGCAGAGAAACACTTACAAGTCACTAACACTCACCGTAAAAATGCGTTAGCAACTTTTCAAGCTTTTGCTGATTCGGCAGGGGAAAGTGACACTCGTGAGCAGGTCTTACTGGCAGCAACGAAAACTATTTTTGATGCGAATCAAAGCGGTTATTTATCTACTAAGACGAGCAGCTCTGATACATCAAACCCAGTTCAACATTTTATTAAGGAAGTGATCCCTTCCAAATCATCTGCAGATAATGATTGACGGATACTTAAGCAATATTGCTCTACTTTTAGTACCGGGGTCTATGTCAACGGTGTCCTTGCCAAATAGGCATGCACGAACGTGTTGAGGAAGATACAGAACTCCATTTTCTCCCTGCTATCAGTGGAGGTATAGCGGATCTTCCTAACTGTTCTACAAAGGAGCAAATGGAAAATCAAAAATTACCAGCAACTGAAGTCCAGCAATCTATTCCAGATAAATTAGTTGTCCTTACCTTTGATGATGGCAACAAATCAGACTATACTTTTGTTGCACCTCTATTAAAACGTTACGGTTTTGGGGCGACTTTTTATATTACAGAAGGTCTCGGTTTTCTGAACAACAAAGATCACTATGTTACTTGGGAAGAAATCCGTGAGTTGCATGAGGATGGTTTTGAGATCGGAAACCACACACGTCATCATAATAACATTAACACACTATCACAAGAAGGGTTTTTGGCAGAATTGATACATATTGATAATCGGTGTGAAGAGAATGAAATTCCTATTCCAGAAACCTTTGCTTATCCCGGGGATAGCAGAGGTCCAGAAGCGATAGAAGTATTGAAACAAAAAGGGTATCCTTTCGCACGACGTGGTGTCGGTCCCGATTTTCCTTATGATTTAGAAGGTGGACGTGGACCTGCTTATGATCCTGACGTTCATCATCCGTTGGTTATCCCGTCAACAGGTGTACCCGGTCCAAACTATAAATTTGAGGATTTGGTCTGGGCAGTTGACCAAGCAAAGGACGGGAAAATTGCTGTCTTGACATTTCACGGTGTTCCTGCCCTTGAGCATCCGTGGGTTGACACCTCACCCGAACTGTTTGAGACCTATATGGATTATCTGCGTGAAAGAGAATGTACCGTTATTGCATTGCGTGATTTAGCAAAATACGTTGATTCATCAGAATCAAATGGTAAGAACATAACTTATTGGCAATAAAAAACCCTATAAGATGAAGGATCTAACACTGCTCAATCAGATAAAGAATAATCCTGCCCAGATTCTTGAGAGTAATAGGTAGTCGCATTTGATACTCTCGAACACAATATGTATGCCCCTAAACTGAACAAAAAGTGGTTAATTACGCTTAAATCCACAAAATAGCATGAATATTACAAAATATATGCTTTTTTTCATAAATAAACTTGACAAACTACCTGGTGAAGTGTATAATTAAGATTACCTTTCATTATTAGGAAGGTAAAGTTGTTCTTTGAAAGTTAAATAGTGAACGTGACGTGCCTATTATATAGCTTGTGAGTACGAAATCAATTATTTGATGTTGTACTTCAAAACTTTTGTGGAGAGTATGATACCGGCTCAGGACGAACGCTGGCGGCGTGGATTAGGCATGCAAGCCGAACGAGAAGCCGTACTTCGGTACGGTGGAAAGTGGCGAAAGGGTGAGTAACGCGTGGGTAATTTGCCTCTGAGATGGGGACAACAACTCGAAAGGGTTGCTAATACCAAATACGATCCGGTTGACTTCGGTCAGCCGAATGAAAGGCGGCTTCGGCTGCCGCTCGGAGATAAGCCCGCGTCCTATTAGCTTGTTGGTGAGGTAAAAGCTCACCAAGGCGACGATGGGTAGCTGGTCTGAGAGGATGGTCAGCCACATTGGGACTGAGACACTGCCCAAACTCCTACGGGAGGCTGCAGTCGAGAATATTTCGCAATGGGGGAAACCCTGACGATGCGACGCCGCGTGGGGGATGAAGGCCTTCGGGTTGTAAACCTCTGTGTTATGGGATGAATTGGTCGTTGCCGATAAAGCAACGTTTTTGACGTTACCATAGTAGAAAGCCCCAGCTAACTACGTGCCAGCAGCTGCGGTAATACGTAGGGGGCAAGCGTTGTCCGGAATCACTGGGCGTAAAGCGCGTGCAGGCGGTAGAGTAAGTCAGACGTGAAAGGGTTCGGCTCAACCGAGCCATTGCGTTTGAAACTGCCTTACTTGAGTCTAGAAGAGGAAAGTGGAATGTATGGTGTAGCGGTGGAATGCTTAGATATCATATAGAACACCCGTGGCGAAGGCGGCTTTCTGGTCTAAGACTGACGCTCATGCGCGAAAGTTTGGGGAGCAACCGGGATTAGATACCCCGCTAGTCCTTACTGTAAACGATGGGTACTAAGTGTAGGGGGTGTTGATTCCCTCTGTGCTGTAGCTAACGCATTAAGTACCCCGCCTGGGGAGTACGGCCGCAAGGTTAAAACTCAAGGTAATTGACGGGGGGCCGCACAAGCGGTGGAGCATGTCGCTTAATTCGAAGCAACGCGAAGAACCTTATCCAGGGCTTGACATCGCAGTGACCGCTATAGAAATATAGTTTTCCTTCGGGACACTATGACAGGTGCTGCATGGCTGTCGTCAGCTCGTGTCGTGAGATGTTGGGTTAAGTCCCGCAACGAGCGCAACCCCTGTCTTTAGTTGCCATCAGGTAATGCTGAGCACTCTAAAGAGACCGCTGGTGACGAGCCAGAGGAAGGTGGGGATGACGTCAAGTCCGCATGGCCCTTATGCCCTGGGCTGCACACGTGCTACAATGGTCGGTACAGAGGGACGCCAAACCGTGAGGTGGAGCAAATCCCAAAAAGCCGACCCCAGTTCGGATTGCAGTCTGCAACTCGACTGCATGAAGTTGGAATCGCTAGTAATCGCGAATCAGCAGGTCGCGGTGAATACGTTCCCGGCCCTTGTACACACCGCCCGTCACGCCATGGGAGTTGGTAGCATTCGAAGCAGGTGACCCAACCTTCGGGAGGGAGCTTTCTAAAATGAGACCGATGACCGGGGCGAAGTCGTAACAAGGTAGCCGTAGGGGAACCTGCGGCTGGATCACCTCCTTTCTAAGGAGCATTAACATAAGTATTCTAACACAATCCTTATGTTCAGCTCTTTACCTTATATGACACGCACCAACACTATTTAACTTTCAGGAACATTTTCTTCTTCATACAGCAACCTCTTGCTATACTCACCAATCCAATTTTCCTTTTATTTATACCCCAATCTGATTTTCCTTAGAACTGAACTTACATAAAAGAATTTAAGTTTAATTTCTCCGTTTCCCAATTTGCCTCGTCAGTGTTTGATCCACTCGCACAACCAAAGGAGAGATGAAATGAGAACTGCGGTATTTGTCCTAATGCTTCTCTTTTTAACAGGGCTTGGCATCGTAAATACGGAAATTCTTTTTGTCGATGACTTTGAACAGGATAAAATTGGCGAAGAACCGGCGAGGTGGGAACACCTTAACTTTAACTCGGGAAACTCAAAAATCCTTATTGAAAAAGACCCTGCCGATCCGAAAAACAAAGCCGCTAAAACTACTGGTATTGGGCTTTACATCCCGAAAGCAGATGGAAGAGAAGAATGGCGGGATTATATTTGGGATTTTGATTGGTTATGGGAAAATGACAGTTTTGTGGGCACAGTCTACCGAGCGGAAGGTGGACTTAAAGGGGCTGAGGCGCATTTTCACGGCACGCGTCGCGTTGGCGGATCCAATATTCAGATTTATACACGGAAAGCGGGTGCCTGGGCTTTACTCGGAACCGGGCAGTTTCCTAATGAAAACAACGTCTGGTATACCCATCGACTGGTTATGAAAGGCGGACAACACCAGATGTATCTCAGGAAGCGGGATGAAGAATTACCGTCCGCGGATTGGCATCTTAATGAGAAGCCTATTGTGGAAATTGATGATGATACTTTCAAAACGGGTCCCGTTGGCATGATGGGAATTACCAGCGGTGTCAGTTATTTTGATAATATGGTTGTTGTCGAAAGTATCGCCGATATTGATAAGGTTCGTCCTGTTTCACCCCGTCTGAAGTTGGCAACGGCTTGGGGAGCGATCAAAACCGGATTTTGACAAATTAATTTGACAAATCTTTTTTTCGCGTGTATACTTAATAGTGCTTCTTGACAAACGAAAACGAAACTATCTTTTCGCAAACATCTCTCCTTTTTGTGGGCTTATAGCTCAGACGGTTAGAGCGCGCGCCTGATAAGCGCGAGGTCCCTGGTTCGATTCCAGGTAGGCCCACTTTTCCTTTATTTCTTTTTTCTTTTCCACTCCTTTCAACTTATACGTTTTCGTCTGCTTATATCCCGACTCATAGGCTAACACCACATCCTTTCAAAATTTGTAGATTTTTCCCCTCTAAAGAAATTCTAATGAAGGAAAAGACGTAGATTGGGTTCCAATATAATGGAGCAACCGATCAAATACTGCTACGTCAGCACCTAAGGCTTGAGACTTCTGTAGGAGGGATCTCCGAATCCCGACTCCCTCTTCTGTGAAGGGATTTTCGCGTCTCAACACTCGGCACAAACGGACAGAAAACCGAAAACTGAATGGCTCTACCTAAAAGCGTTTTGCATTTGCTGAAAAGGAAAAGAACTGGTAAACTTGTAGATAGGGGAAAACCTGATGCTGACAACACTGATCCGTCGAGAACTCCTCGATAATCTTATGACATTTCGATTCGCAGCGGCAGTCTTCATCACACTCTTGCTTGTGGTCGCCAATACCGTTGTGCTCCTCAAGGACTATGAACAACGCCTAACCGCTTACAACACGGCTACCAAGGAAAGTCACCAAAAATTACGCAAGGAAAAAGTCTACTCCCGTTACGCGATGTATTTAGTTGTCCATCGCCCCCCGAACCCGTTGAGCATCTTCAATTTGGGATTAGATAAGCAGGTGGGTAACGAAATTGCTGTATATCACGCCTTTGTGCCGACAATTTGGGATGCAGATAAGCACGGGGCGGATAATCCGTTTCTCAACCTCTTCACTTCAATTGATATCGCGCTTGTTTTTCAGGGAGTACTGAGTCTGCTCGCGCTGATTTTCGCTTACGATGCTCTGGCTGGTGAACGTGAACGCGGAACGTTACGCCTCGTGCTGACGCACCCAATTCGGCGAGGATACATCCTGTTTGCCAAGTACATCAGCGCAATGCTCTGTCTACTTGTGCCGTTGCTAATGAGCCTTCTCCTGTCCATCATCTTGCTGACGACATCCACTACGGTTTCCTTGAACGCCGATGAATTTCTTCGCATCGGTGGGATTATCCTGACCTCACTTCTTTATGTGTCGCTATTCTACCTCATCGGGATGTGTATCTCCGCACTGACGCGTCGAACCAGTACCGCGCTCATGCTTTCCATGTTCGCTTGGGGGTTCTTAGTGCTCGTTTATCCAAATCTGATTCTTACCGCAGTTGACATCCTCCCGAAACCGGAGACGCAAACCTCCGCCTACAATCAGATTAAACAGATGTGGGAAGCATTGGATAGGGAAAATAAGCAATTTCTCCGTAATGATGCCGTCCTCGGTCCCCTATCGCGTGACGGCGAAACTTGGGGATTTCGCTTGAAAGGGGGTGAATACTCCTTCTTAAGGGATGAAGACGATCCATCAACACTGCTCTATTTCTACCAAAGCGGATTCTACGCTGGAAAAGTTAAGGCAGAATCTGAACCACATGTACCACTCGTACAGGACTATTACGGCTTCCACAATAGAGAGGTTGTCAATACCGTAAACCGAACGTGGCTTGTCCGGGAACCGGCATTAGAGACTGTCTACATCCAACCCGCGAATCTCGGTCGAATGCTGTTAAAGTTTTCACCCGTCGGGTTGTATGATGGGGCAACAGAAGCTTGGGCAGGCACCGACTTAGAGGGTATTCAAGACTTTTTCAGCGCGGTTCGACGTTACCGACGCGCAGTCATTGACTATTTCTATGACGAAAAAATATTTGAATCGCGACAATGGTTCGCTGCCGACGAAGGCACAGCTGACTGGGACGCGCTCCCTCGCTTCTCCTTTCAGAGAAGTGGTATAGACATAAATGCAAAGAGAGCGTTACCAAATCTATTTTTATTGCTGGCGATCAACCTAATTCTATTCACACTAATATTTCTGATTTTCATCAAGAGTGAAGTGTAAAATGGCTGTCAGCGGTCAGGTCGCTGCGCTTTCAGCCATCAGTTAAGAAACATATTTGGCAGTTGCTCGTGTGCTGACTCTCGCAAGTTACTGATTACTGATTGTGCCTACTAATATGGCACAATCCCTCTTTGCTGAAGGCTGATTGCTGAAAGCCGACAGCCATAAAAAAATGATTTGGCATATTACAAAGCGTGAAATCTACGATAACCTCAATAGCCTCCGATTCGCCCTAACAACCGTGTTGCTGATAGCACTGATGGTGACCAATGCCGTTAGGCATCTCCGGGAACATCCGCAACGGGTTCAGGAGTATCAGGGTGCTGTTATCGAATCTCTGAATCGCTTAACAGCTCACGCCGACGGCAGCCTCTATAAACTGGCACAATACGGACCGGGGAACTTCTACAAAAAGCCGTCTCCCCTTCACTTCTGTGCAAACGGAGGAGAATCCCTTTTACCAGATACGGTCAAAGTGGGAAAGCCACCTGTGTTCGCGACCGATTCAGACGATAACGTGTTACTCGAAGGTATCTGGAGCCTGTCTTATCCGGATGCCAACCTCCAGAATAAGAACGTGGGACCGGACGTTTCACAAGTGGATTGGGCATTCATCATCGGTTACGTCTTGAGTTTGATAGCCCTCTTGTTCACTTTTGATGCCTTTTCTGGTGAACGCGAGCGCGGCACACTCCGATTGATGTTAGCAAATTCAGTTCCGCGACACACTGTCCTTATCGGCAAGTTCTTAGGGGCATTGCTCAGTATTAGCATCCCGTTTATACTTGCTGTGTTGATGAACCTTTTATTAATTTCTACTGCAAATGCTGTTCACCTAACGACAGAAGCATGGGGACGCTTAGGTATCATTTTCTTTCTCGCACTTTTATACACGAGTCTATTTGTGGCGTTAGGGCTGTTAATCTCCACGCGTGCGCAACGGAGCGCGGTGAGTCTGATGATACTTCTTTTGACGTGGGTAACCTTTGTCGTTTTTATGCCCAGCACTCTTGCTTCGATTGCAAGCGGCTTCTCACCTGCCGTGTCCTTCGATGAATTTTGGAAGCAGCGTAACCCAGTTCAAGAGAACTTATGGGATAAATACGAAAAGTGGCTCTGGTCCAGTAAATTGGACGATGACACGTTAAGGGCGAAAAGCGAGTTTTACACCGAACACGTTGAAAGAGAGGAACGCAGGCACGAAGAACGATTAAAGTACCGGACTTCTCAGGTGCACCGAGCGCACGCTATCGCCAGCATCTCACCTGCTACACTGCTGCAGCACCTTATTGAAGCGTTTGCTGGAACCGGATTTGAGCGACATTTGCAATTTGCAGGAAACGTACAACGTTATGCCCATCAATTCCGTGAATTCATCGTTGACACCGATAGAGGGGATCCCGAAAGTCTTCATATTATCGGTATTCGTGAGGGGATGTCGCAGCAGTCTATCAATTCTAAATCAGTTCCGAGGTTTGAAGACACACTCAGCCTCAGTCAAGATTTCAACGCGGCTGCGATGGAGATACTGCTGTTGGCGTTGTTCGTTGTGGTGCTTCTGTCAGGTGCGTATCTTGCGTTCGTGCGCGTTGAGGTGTAATTCAAAATGCTTAAAACACTCATTCGCAGGGAACTGCTTAACAATCTAATGACCTTCCGTTTCGCTGCGGTGCTACTTATCACGCTGTTGCTCGTTGTGGCAAACACGGTAGTGCTTATCCAAGATTATGAACAACGGTTGGAAAGCTATAATGATGCTGTCAGAACGCATTATCAGGAACTGCGGGCAGCAAAAACTTATTCTACGATGACCATATTGGTGGATCGCGCCCCGAATCCGTTGAGTATTTTCAATGTAGGATTGGATAAACGTTTAGGCAACCTCGTCGGTATCTATCACGGATTTATGCCGACGCTGTGGAATGCCCAAATGCACGGCACTGACAATCCGTTTATCGCCTTTTTTTCTTCAATTGATATTGTTTTTATCTTTGAGGTGGTCCTCAGTCTGATGGGGTTGATATTCGCTTACGATGCGATTGCTGGAGAACGTGAACGCGGCACGCTGCGTCTCGTTCTCGCACAGCCCATCGGACGCGGACAGATTTTACTTGCGAAATATATCAGCGCGATGGCGTGTCTGTTGGTGCCGCTGATATTAAGTCTGCTTTTCGCCTTAATATTGTTAACGCGTTCAATTCCGCTGTCCTCTGCCGATTTCCTCCGGATTGCTGGAATTGTTCTTACATCGTTCGCGTATCTATCCCTGTTCTACCTCATCGGGTTACTGATTTCCGTAGCGACGCGTAGAACCGGCACGGCACTGATGCTCGCGATGTTTGTTTGGGGCTTTCTGATACTCGTGTACCCGAACCTGATTCGGGCAACGGTTAATCTCGGAGGCGACATCCAAGCACGCACGAAGATTGTTGAAGATCAGATTCAACAGATTTTAGATGAATATGAAAGGGAACGTCAAAAGTTCCTTGAAAAGGAGCGGATCGCTGGAGAAGCATCCGAATTTAGCAAAGCATTAGGGCTGCATAGTTACGCGTTTGTACATCCCGTAACCCTTATGTCCTACGTCGAAAATATAAGTCTTATTTCGGAAATCCATCCAGAATTTGAGAAGTACGTCCCGAGTGCTAAAAGATACTATGATTTCGTTGAACCCCTGTCCGCCCGAACCGTAGAAAAGACGTGGCGCATTCGCAAGCAGGCACTTGATGAAATTTACGTTCGACAAGCCGCAACGGATAGGATATTGTTGAAATTTTCACCGGTCGGTGTTTATGATGCAGCGACGCAAGCATGGGCAGGCACTGATCTAAAAGGTGTCCGAGATTTTTTTCACGCAGCGCGAAGGTATCGAAAAGCTGTGATTGACTACCTCCACGCGAAAGACGTGTTTTCATCACGTGAGTGGTTTATCGCCGATAAAGGGGCTGTGGATTGGAGCACACTCCCGCAGTTCACTTTTCAGAGAAGCGATGTCGGAACGAATGCAAATCGGGCATTACCAAATATGTTTCTACTGCTAATCTGTAACCTCGTCCTGTTCATGGCAATAGTTCTTATTTTCATCAAAAGCGAAGTGTGAAGTAGTTAACAGTTTCCAGTGGCCAGTAACCAGTGGCCAGTTAAGAGAAGAAGGAAATGGTTCATAAAAACCCTCTTCTCTGGGAACTGCTAACTGGTAACTGATAAGAGGAAGATGCTAACCTCTTTACTGTGGAGGCTGAAAACTGTTAACTGGTTGTTACTGCTAACTGGTAACTGGCAACTGACTACTTATGTGGTATATCGCAAAGCGTGAACTCTACGACAACCTGAATAGCCTCCGTTTCGCATTAGCGACGGTTCTGATACTTGCCTTGATGTTGACGAATGCGATTGTGCATTTGCGCGAACATCCGGAACGAACACAGGCATATCACAACGCCGTTGCTGATGCTACAAAGACATTAGCAGCGCGTAGTGCCAGTTTATATAACCTCGCGACGCAAGGATCCGGCGATCTCCATAAGGCACCCTCACCGCTCCGTTTCTGTGCAGAAGGCGATGAGGCGTTCCTACCGACGCGCACCAGCGGAGCGAGCTACGGTCCCAGCATCGCCAACATGACACCCCTCTGGCGGATGATGTATCCACAAGATACACCACATCTGTTTAACATTCGTCCCGATTTTACAACACTCGATTGGGCATTCATTGTCGGCTATGTGCTGAGTTTTGTCGCGCTCCTGTTCACCTTTGATGCAATCTCTGGCGAACTGGAACGCGGGACATTGCGATTGACATTGGCAAACCCTATCCCGCGGCACATTGTCTTGGTCGGCAAGTTTTTAGGGGCATTCATCAGCATCAATATTCCGTTCGCGGTTGCAGTGTTGATGAACCTACTCCTTATCTCTACCTCAGACGCAGTACAACTCAATGCCGAGGCGTGGGGACGTTTAGGCATCTTGTACGGTATTATTATCCTCTATACCTGTCTCTTCATTGCCTTGGGACTTCTGATCTCCGCAGCGGTACGAGAGAGTGGTGTAAGTCTCGTCGTGCTGCTGTTAATCTGGGTCAGTTTTGTGATATTTATACCGAATACGTTGGCATCTATCGGCAGTCGCACGGCGGTCCCGATCGCGTACATGGAATTTTGGACACAGCGTATGCAACTCGCAGATGAGGCACGCGCAGCATATCGGAATAAATACGGAGACTCCCAGACTACGCCGTCAGTGCATGTACTTGGGGAGTATGTTACCACAGAAGCAGAGGAATATGAACGTTTCAACGAAGCATATTTGAAGCAGCAGATTGCGCAAGGAAAACGGGCGCGTGCGATAACCCGTATTTCACCGACAGCGATTACGCGACGCCTCTTTGAATCTTTTGCTGGGACGGGATTTGAGCGGCATCTGCAATTTATCGAGAATGTACAGCGTTACGCCCGTGAATACCGAGAATTTGTTATTGATACAGATAGGGCGGATCCAGAGAGTCTTCATGTCGTTGGGATTCAGGAGGGTATGTCGCAGAAACCTGTCAGCCCAGAGGCGATCCCCAAATTTAAAGATAGACTCAGTCTCAACCGTGATTTCAACACTGCAGCGATGGATTTACTACTATTGGGGCTGTTTCTGACAGTGCTTGTGTCGGGCGCGTATCTCGCTTTTGTGCGCCTTGAAATTTGAATGGGTGATAGGGAATGCTTAGAAATCTGAATCGCTTGCTTTTTCAAAATTTTTCGTGTATACTTTAGAATAAGTAAACTTGAAACTTATACCATTTCTGAATAATCGTTTCTCATTAACGAAAAACAGGTTCGTAGTAGCGCAATTTACTGTGCCTCTTACATGCGGCTTCATAGAGTTTCAAATCTCTTACATGCGAATTTATTTTTTAGATTTGGTATTACCAATGAGGTAACAACAATGAACGACTACACAGGCATTATTACCGTTGAACCAGGAAAACGTAGCGGGCAACCGTGCATTCGAGGCATGCGGATCACCGTTTATGATATTTTTGAATATCTGGCATCAGGTATGACAGTGGCGGAAATTCTTAGTGATTTTCCTTATTTAACTGAAACGGATATTCGCGCCTGTTTTGCGTACGCCGCCGACTGGAAAAAATCGCAGATAGTTGTTTACACCAATGAAACTCCTATTCGATCAGAACCTATCGCCGAATCTTGTGAATCTGCTGGCGGATCTGTTTCCTAATTCCATTTCCCATCTTTTTATCAAATCCCACCTATGGCAACGGTTCACCTTCGTTGGCGGTCAGTTCTGCGTAAAGTTCCTGTAGCCGCGTTGTCACAGGACGTATCCCCTCGTCTCCAATTTTCCTGCCATCAACCTCTAAGACCGGGCTCAACTCACCTACGGTACCGGTCGTGAAGACTTCGTCTGCGGTGTAGACCTCAGTCAACGAAACGTTGCGCTCCGTCAACGGGATACCCGCCTTGCGGGCGATACCGATGACCGTGCCACGTGTGATCCCCGGTAGGCAGCTATCAGCGTGTGGTGTCAGGACTTCTCCACGTTTTATGAGAAAGATGTTTGTTGCATTCGTCTCTGAAACGTAACCGAAGATGTCGAGCATGATCGCATCGTCCACACCAGCGACATTCGCCTCAATCTTGGCGAGGATGTTGTTAATTAGATTGTTGTGATGGATTTTGGAATCGACACACTGCGGTGGGTTCCGTCGGATCGCTGAGGTGATTAAACGGATACCGCTGCTGGCATAGATAGGCGGCTTCCACTCCGCGATCGCAATTAAGGTAGTACCGTACTGATTGACGCGTGCGTCCATGCTGGAGGTGACCTTTTTCCCGCGACTGAGCGTTAGACGGATATGAACACCATCCCGCATACCGTTGGCGTGGAGTGTCTCAAAAATCGCTTGTTTGATCTCATCACGCGTCGGAATGCCTGCGAACGCCATGGCGTGCGCGGAGTCTATGAGTCGATCCAGATGGGCATCCAGTGCGAAGATTTTTCCGTTATAGACACGCAAGCCTTCCCATACGCCATCTCCACCTTGGACGAGGCTATCGAACACGGAGATCTTCGCGTCTTCACGAGGTAACAATTCACCGTTAACGTGGATTAAAATGTTTTCATTTCTTGAATCAGGTAATTTAGGTTCCATATCTCCTCCATATATTGTGGCTATCAGCTTTCAGTTATCGGCTGTCGGTCTGTGACAGTTGTGTGCTTTTTACCACGAGATACTCCTTCTGATGGCTGACCGCTGACTGCTGACCGCCACTCCTACCATGTATCTCGAACGCTTACACCCTCATCCGTGAGATAGGTTTTGATGTTTTCGATCGTAAATTCGCCGTAGTGTGTGATAGAAGCGACAATCGCGGCATCGGCGTTGCTTTCGACGAAGACATCCCGTAGATGCTGTGGGTTTCCGGCACCCCCAGAAGCGATGACCGGCACCGGCACCAGATCCGCAATAGCACCCGTCAATTCGAGTTCATATCCAGCTTTCGTGCCGTCTGCATCGATGCTATTGACGACGATTTCGCCAGCACCCAACTCAATCCCACGCGATGACCATTCCAATGCGTCCCAACCGACCGGTGTTCTCCCGCCGTCTATGAAAATTTCATAGCCGCTTGGGATCTGTTCGCTTTTCGGGACTCGCTTCACCTGCATGCTCAGCACGACGCACTGACTACCGAACGCTCGGGCACCTTCCACAATGAGTTCAGGATTCCGCACAGCACCGGAGTCTATACTCACCTTCTCTGCACCTGCGAGCAGGGCACGGCGCATATCCTCAAGTGTGCGTAACCCACCGCCGACAGAAAATGGGATGAAAATTTCGGCGGCGACTGCCGAAACGACATCAATCATAATATCACGTCGTTCGTTGCTCGCTGTGATGTCATAAAAGACGAGTTCATCGGCACCGCCTTCGTAGTAAAACCGTGCCATCTCGACTGGGTCACCGACATCGACATTGCCTTTGAAAGCGATGCCTTTGGTGACCTTCCCCGCGCGCACGTCTAAGCATGGGATTATCCGTTTCGTTAGCAAAGTGTCCTCCTGTGAGAAACTGAATTAATTTCCGAATCGTTTTTTGAATATATTCAGAATATCGTCAAATTCCGAGACCTTCAGAAGTTTATACATTCCCGCAAGTGCCAGCAGACTCAATCCGATGGGGGCAAACACCCCAATGGTGCGTGGTATGATGCCCTCCGTACCGAGCCAATCCTTCTCAATGACGTTATTTGTCAGCCAGCAAACAATTCCCATCACCGCTGAAGCGATTAAAATCTTGAGCGTCAGTGTGGCAAGTGATCGAAGCCCCAACCGTCCAACCTTGCGGCGAAGCAGTAGCAGTAGGACGGTACAGTTCAACGTCACTGTCAAGACCGTTGAAAATACGACAGCGCGCGGATCCAAGAAAAATTCGCGATAGATGAACAGATAGTTGAGGCAGATATTGAGCACAACGGCACAAATGCCGACAATAACGGGCGCGCGAATATCTTTGTGCGCATAGAACCCGTCTGTAACAATCTTAAGGGTCGAAAATCCGCAGAGGCCGAAGGCATAAACGAATAAGATCCCGGTTGTTCCGATTGTGTCTTCTTCAACGGTTGCACCCCATTCGTAAAGCAAACGGCAGATCGGTGCCGACAATATCATGAGTCCGATTCCAGCCGGAATTGTCAGAACAAGCATTAAGCGGAGGGCGTGAGAAAGCGCGTTACGGAAATTCTCTGTCTCCCCCGCTGTTACAAACCTCGCGAGTTGTGGCAGTGCCACCGTTGAAATCGCAACGCCAAATATCCCAATCGGGAGATGCATAACACGATACGCCCTACTGATCCAAGTCAACCATCCGGAACCTGAAGTAATAAAAAACGTGTTCGTGAGTAGATTCACTTGCACCGCCGCGACCCCCAATACAGCAGGCCCGATGAGCTGAACAACTTGGAGGACTCTCGGATCCCGAAGGCTCAGCAGCGGACGATACTGAAAACCAACCCGATACATAGACGGCACCTGAATTAGGAATTGGGCGATGCCGCCGACAATTACACCCATAGCCATGCCTGTTACCGGGTGAATCTCTACCAGTGGACACAAGTAGTAGCCACCTATGCCGACAGCGAGAGAGCCTACGTTAAAGAAGGTGGAGGCGCAGGCTGGGATACCAAACCGTCCCTTGCTATTCAATAACCCCATGGCAATTGCCGCAAACGACACGAAGAGTAGATACGGAAACATCAATTGCGTGAGATAAATTGCCAGTTCAATTTTGCTGTCAAATCCGAAATGTTCTATGGTGTCTAAATTTCTATCAAAGTTATCTCGTGCCAACACATCGACAAGAACAGGAGCGAAGATGATACCGAGTGCTGTGATACCAAGTAAAACGAGGAACGTTAGATTAAAGATGCGGTTCGTAAGATTCCACGCTGCTTCTTCGCCATCTTCAGCCTCTGTCGCAAGGAATGTGGTAATAAATGCCTTGCTCAAAATCCCTTCACCGAACATATCGCGTAGAAAGTTTGGGATACGGAAGGCAAGATAAAAAGGGTCCGCGCTGGTTTTGGCGGGGAAGTAGTAACCTATCGCCGTTTCGCGAGCGAGACCCAATATCCGCGACCCCATCACAGCAATGCTGACAACTCCCGCTGCACGGGTAACACGCTGATTATTTGTTTCTACGGAGTTTGTTTCGTTTTCCATTTCGACGGAATTTGCTGTTATATAGTTGTTAGCCGTCAGTACGCTGCGCTTTCAGTTATCAGTTAAAGAGGGTTGCGATACTTTAGCATTCTCTTTTATCGAGAGTACCTCAATGGTTTGACGATGGTGAGAAAGAATCGTTATTTATCAAAAGCCTCTTGCCGCTGATAACTGTTAACTGATAACTCTTCCTTGACATCGCTTGCAATTCGGTGTAAATTTTAGAGCAGTACTCGCATAAATTTAATATACATTCTCTCTATGAACATCAGGAGACTTAAAGATGCAGGAAAAGCGATATTTTACGCTCGAAGAAGCAAATCAATGTATCCCCGAATTAGTTGATGAAATTTCACTGTTAAGAGCGATAAGAGCGCAACTCGCAGGACTTCACGCAGAAATTACCCCACTCCTGGAGGTGGTTTCCTCCAACGGTGGCAGTAAGCATACACCCGCCTTGCTTAACGCGACTGAACGCTTTCAGGAAATTCTGGATCGGATTGAGGCACGCGGGTGTCATCTGAAAGGGCTCGACCCAGGATTAGTCGATTTCCCACATCTCCGCGACGGCAAGGAGGTCTACCTCTGTTGGCGGATGGGTGAAAAGAAGGTCCGCTACTGGCATGAGATTGAAGACGGATTTGAGGGGCGACAGTCCTTGTAGTCAGCGCAATTACGCCTTAAAAAAATGGTTCGTCGGACCGTGTCCGTGTCCGATATCCAAAGCGTGCTGGATAGCACCGGTGATATACGCCTTTGCCGTATTGATCGCGTCACTCAAATCTTCGCCATGTGCGAGTTGTGTCGCGATTGCTGCCGAATAGGTGCAACCTGTGCCGTGTGTGTTTTCTGTCTCAACTCGTTCCGCTTCAAAAAAAGTCCATTGACCGTCGCGGTAAAGCACATCTGTTGCCTTGTTTCCAATAAGATGTCCACCTTTGACAAGGACAGCATGACAACCGAATGCCGCTATCGTTTTTGCGGCATTTTTTGCGTCGTCTATGTTTCGGATGTCCTGTTGTGCGAGGAGTTCTGCTTCGTAAACGTTGGGCGTAATCAGTGTCGCAAGCGGAATCAACGCTGTTTTGAGGCTATCAATTGCCTCTTCTTTTAACAGTGGAAATTTGCTTTTGGAGATCATCACGGGATCTACAACAATGGCTGGTGGTGTATATTCTCTCAATTTCCCCGCAACCGCCTCGACAATCGCTGACGAAGAGAGCATCCCCGTTTTGACGCTGGCGACCTCAAAATCCGTGAAAACAGCGTCTAACTGTGCTTCAATCAGTGAAATAGGCAAGTCAAAAGCGTCCGTGACAGTGACCGTGTTCTGTGCTGTAACGGAGGTAATCGCTGACATAGCGAAGCCACCGTTAGCCGAGATCGCCTTGATGTCCGCTTGTATGCCCGCACCCCCACCTGAATCTGAGCCTGCAATTGATAAAATCTGTTTCATGTTTTCAGCCTACTATTAAGTTTACTGCGTTTTATCCAACCTATGATATTAGCATAAAGCGTCAAGATAACGTTTCGCTTGTGTGCCTGCCCCTTTGGGTGGCATAACACCTGACATCACAGCCACCCCGAAAACTCCCGCAGTTAAGCATTCAGGCACCCGTACGGGTGTAATGCCTCCCAATGCGAAGACTGGCAGTTTCACGCCTTCAACCACCTCAGCAAGCCTCGCTGTGCCGACAGCGGGACCGTATCCAGGTTTGCTTGCTGTTGGATAGATAGGACTGTAGGTCAGAAAATCAGCACCTTCTGCTTCCCGTTTTTTTGCCGCATCAAGAGAGTGCACCGAGCACCCAATATAGCAGGGATCACCTGTCTCGGTTTCCTTTACAGAACCTACGGGCTCCGCATTCGCTGGAAGATGAACCCCCGCGGCACCGACATCACTGGCAACATGTATATGTGTATTGATAAAAAGATTTGCTTTGTAATTATAACACGCCGCCGCAATCGGTTCTGCTAATTTAATTAACGCAATATCGCTTAAATCCTTTTCACGCAATTGGATGGCTTTTACACCTGCGTCCAGCAGTTCCGAGACAACATCGATTAATGGAGTAGGCGCGCATCGGTGTCTATCAGTAATGGCGTACAACCTAAAATCAACTTTTTTTATTTTTCTTGCGGTTCGGTAAGGCGGGTGTTTTGCTTAGAGTCTTGGCAATGTAATAAGAGGAAGCGATTTAGTCTATTCCCGGACTAAATCCGGTGTTTCTGCGGATTTCCCAAGAATATTGACGTGCCTTTCCGTAGATCCGCCCTCCATGTTTTCACACACTTTTAAACTTCTTTTCGGAGACGTGCCGCGAACGCTCCATCGACCCCATGTTCATGAGGAAATGTCTGGACAAAGCCTTGTGGTGTTATCGCACTTGAGGGAACATCCGGTAGAAAGCGTTGTGCGTTTTCTATCTTATACATCGGAAAATTTGCCAAAAATCGCTGGATGACTTTCTCGTTTTCCATCGGTTCTATACTACATGTACTGTAGACGAGAATACCCCCCGGTTTGATATGTGTTGCTGCGTTCTTCAGCAGGTTATACTGTATCTCGCTGAGAGCACGAATCTGTTCGAGCGTTTTGTTCCATCGGATGTCAGGATGCCGCCGAAGCGTCCCGAATCCTGAACAAGGGGCATCAATAAGCACGGCATCCGCTGTTTTGATAAACTTGAGGTCGGCTTTTGTCGCGTCCATGACACGGGTCTCAACGTTGTGTGCCTCGACGCGTCGGCAGTTTTTTTGCAACAACGATATTTTTTCTGCTGAGGCATCAACGGCGATAATTTTTCCGGTATTCTTCATGAGATGTGCCAGATGCGTCGTCTTGCCACCCGGCGCAGCGCATAGGTCTACTATGAATTCGGCGTCCTCCGGCGAGAGTAGATGTGCCACTAACATGGCACTTTCATCTTGGACATAGAGGTCCTTCCGGTTAAGGATGTCCTTTAACGTCAATTCGCCAGTAGCATCAAAAGTTGTGATTGTGCGGTTTTCAAGTGCTATCCCATCAGGTGCGATTTTGGAAAGGGACGCGGATAAGCCTTTCATTTCCAAAAATTGGCAAAATTCTTCGCGTTGTGTCAGGAGGGTGTTTACACGAAACGCAAGCGGTGCGATTTGGTTGCTCGCGCGGCAAAACGCCAGCGTCCACGGAACGCCGCGTGTGTGAAGCCATTGCTTTACTAACCACGTTGGGTAGGACAACGAAGACGCAATGTGTTCAGTCGGATTTGCATCGAGTGGTGGATAGGCGACTGTCTTGCCTTCACGCTGGATAGAACGGAGCACCGCATTGATAAATCCTGCGGTCTTCCGTCCACGTGAAGATTTGCGTGGAGGGGAAGTAGCAAGTTGGACGGTTTCAAAAATTGCTGCGTGTGCAGGTATCCCATCGAGGTGTAGCAGTTGGAACGCGCCAAGTCGTAAGATATTACGATGCTTCGCGTCTAACTGAAATCTGGGATTGATAAACTGATTAAGCACCCAGTCCAGTTGCTTCTGCCACCGGGTAACGCCGTAGACGAGCCCATTTACCAATCGGCGTTCGCGCCCGTCAATTGCGGGTCTCCGTCCGAAGGCATTGTCAACAACGGCTGCTATCGACGCGTTGCTGTGCGAGAGGGTCAACAGACATTCTAAGGCGACTTTGCGCGCATTCATATCTCGCGATAACGCGAAGTTTCGGATTCACTGTCCCGATGCCTCGCGAGTCTCCTTTGTTTTGACAGCAATTCGTCATTAGTGTAATTTGGGTTTTAAGAAAAACACCCAAAGACGTAGCCTTCTTAGTACAAAACATGTAGCCTGTAATGAAATGGAAGGGTTGTGCTTAGGTATTTCTTCAGATCCGAGAAAGGAACGTTAAAGTGCTAACCCACGTCGTTTAACCGCAAGGAATAATTAAGAAACTGCAGTGAGCGCATTCAATTTGCGGGTGAGTCGGGACTTTTGACGGTTCGCCGTCCCTTTTTTGATAACACCTTTACCGGCAGCTCTATCTAAGAGGCTTCCCATGGTTCGGCACAATTCCTGTGCTGTTTCGACGTTCCCCTCCGCAAGGGCTGTTTCTGTTTGTTTCAGCACTGTCCGCAGTGTTGTTTTACGGTGTCGGTTGCGGATCCGCTTTGTGTTGTCCGCACGTGCATGTTTCTTTGCAGATTGTCGATGCAAAACGAATACTCCTTTTGAAAACTTGTCTCTCGATAATCTCGAAGACAATCGAGATATTAACTATCTTTCACAGTGTGTGTACTTAATGATACCACAAAATATCGGGTTTGTCCATATTTTTTTCTGAGTGTCTTGAGGCGTTGAGTTTCGCTGAAATTTTGACGTGTTTGAGCGTGTTAAAAATTTGAAGGTTGCTGCGTAAAGTGGATTTAATATTTCACGTTTTGCTCAACCTAACCTACGGTTTCAGGAACAAAGTGTCTCATGCCGTAAATAGTCCTAAACACGGTGAAAAACCCATTTGATTTCTCACCATAAAGGCGGTAAAATATATATAAAAGGAGAAGACTTTAATGAAATTACCATCCCTTCTACTGATTTTCACGATTGGCATCGGATTTTGCACCGCTGTAGCGGCACCCCAAGATACTATTGACACACCTCCGTGGCAGCCCACAGGACAATACACACATCCCGATATCCGAGAGAGTTCAGGCATCGTTGCAAGTCGACAGTTTGAAGGTGTCTTTTGGACACTCAACGACTCTGGAAACCCCGCGGCACTTTACGCCACAAAACTTAATGGCGAATTAATCCAAGAGATCCCAGTGCACGGTTCCAGGAACTTCGATTGGGAGGCACTCGGTATTGACGACAAAAATCAACTCTGGATCGGCGAGATTGGAAATAACAGTAAATTGCGGTTCGATCTGAAGATCGTTGTCGTCGCGGAGCCAGATCCGTTTACAGAGACGGAAGCGGAGGTCATCGCAAGTTATCCATATCGATACCCTAATGAGAATGTGGACGCAGAAGGGCTCTTTATTGTTGAAGGCATCCCTTATATCGTCTCTAAAGAGCGCGAACGCGCCGTGCTGTATCGGCTCCCGACGCTGCAAGCCGATACAAAACAGGTTTTAGTACGGGTCGGTGAATTTGCCGGAGCAAAATGGGTTACGGGTGCTGGAATATCCGAAGACGGAACCCGCCTTGCTGTCTGTACTTACGACGCACTTTGGGTATACCATGGTGCAGTGGGTGATTTAGCACAAATGATTCAGAGCACACCCTGGCACTTGCCTCACAGTTTCTATGGGGAAGCCGTTTGCTTTGATGGCTATGACCTTGTTTTGACAAATGAGGCGCGCGACCTCTACCATCTCCCACAATTTTGGTATGAGAAAGAGTGGACATTACCGCCCAAGGACACCCAGTCGGCAATCGCTCTTCTACCTAAGACAACGACACAGAATGCAACAGTTCAGGTAGGAAGTTATCGCGCGGAGGGTATTGATATTGGTGGAAGCCATGTCACTCTCACGCCAGAAACTGCTGAGCAAGAGGCTTTTTTGACCGTTCCAATTGAAGTGCTTCATAGAGATGTATATGAGATTCGTGCCGTTTTAATGCGTGGACAGGAGTATGCGCACGTCCAATTATCTGTGGATGACACAGCGGTCGGTGCCCCCTACGATTGCTATTTTTCTGAGTCGATAGCCGGGACGTTGGTTTCATTTGGGACTGCCCCTTTGAATGCCGGTGAAAATCAGATTGTGCTCAGCATTGTTGGAAAAGCATCCGAAGCTATCGGCTATAAAATTAGTGTCGATTCCTATCAAGTGTTACATGCCTCTCCATTTGTTGACCGCTACGCGGTTTTAGGTCCGTTTCCCAAGACGGATGTTGATACGATTGACGAACTGCTGCAGTCTGGAAGTCGATTGGACTTGGAGAAAACTTACACAGGTGTTGATGGTAAACCTGTACGCTGGCAGGAAGCAACTGCAAGGGAGGATGGTTATCTCGATTTACGCAAAGATCTCAGTCCTACCATAATGACTGTCGGATACACGTTGGTGTATGTTCACACACCGAAAACAACCGATTCTATGATGTTGATTGGAAGCGATGACGAAATTGCTGTTTGGTTGAACGGCACTGAAATTCACCGGAAAAACATTGACGCTGGAGCAATGGCGGATGCGGATGCAATTCCCTGCCAACTGAAAGCCGGGTGGAATACGGTGCTATGCCAAAAAACCGATCTTGGCTGGTCGTGGGGACTCTATTTACGATTCACAGACGCAGATGAAGTTCTCAAATATGCCACCCAATCAAAAGACTAAAAAGAAGCAAGTCATCTTTGACGAGGTTTTCCTCAGGTGCGGTAGGGTCTTTCACCCAATCGCACCCGTCATCGTTAATCTTTCTTTTTTTCCATCGGATATCCCTCTCTACAGAAAACCAAACCATCCTACCTGTACCCATTTTCATAAATTCAACGTTAAGCGTTGTAGATACGTATATCACTAACTTTAAAAATAGCAATGGGGTGTATCCGATGCAATTCAATTTTCTTCGAGGTGGTAGGCAATGCCTGCTGCGAATCGCACAAAAAATCAGTATCGTCGGAATGATATTGGCAGCCGTATCCGTTTCTGCAGGGACTTCCAGCATAAGCCAACGGGATATTTTTGTGGGGGCAAGTGCCCGCGCCGTCGGTATGGGTAGTGCGTTCACCGCAGGTCCCTCCGCGACCAACGGTTTTCTATGGAACCCGTCTTCATTAGGATTTATGGATGGTGTGGAAGTCAATATGGGTGGGATGCCGTTTCCTGGAAATTCCTCAAGCCGAGATCAAGCGTTTTCAGTCGCCGCGAATCCGCAGACGTTCGGTGTGACGAACAGAAATTTAGGAAATGTTTCCTTCGCAACATGGCTTGATGGGTGGAAAAATAACACCACGGAGTCTACTCAGATTGTCCTTTTAGGATACGGACTTGCGCTCGGACAGCGTGCCTCGGCAGGGGCGAACCTGCGTTACTATCAGAACAACACACGTATCAGAACCAATTTTCTATGGAGTGTGGATTTAGGAATGCAGTTCGCCTACCCATTACAGAAATGGGGTGATGCCCTAACTGTGGGCATGAACTTTTCTGAATTGAGCAGCGGTATTCGTGAGAACGGCGTACTTCTTGAGAGCGCACCTTTAGCCGCACGCTTCGGGACAACTTATGAGTTAGGCGGAGACACACTCTTTTCCGCAGACCTCGCCGTTCGAGGTGAGAATGACGTGAATTGGGGAGAACGACTCCGATTGCACTTCGGTGCAGAACATTGGTTCATAGATGGGCACATCGGGCTGCGTTTCGGTTATACTGCTGTGACCGCTTCTGAAAGGTTCTGGAGTGGTGAATTGGCACGCGGACTGAGTTTCCGAAATTCCTCTGGACAACTCGATTATGCCTATGTGAGTGGCAGTGAATTAGAACAAGGTGTGCATTGGATCTCGGCGACATTACGTTGGGATGGAGGCGATATGGCACCCGTATCGGTGGCAACCCACACCGAGCCATCAGATGCCGAGGAAGCTGGACCGATTTTAATGCCGGAAACACTCGAAATAGACCCTGAAACGCTTGATGGAACATTACATCTCTCTGAACCCGCAATTTCTCCGAACGGTGATGGTGTATCGGATAGCACCACATTTCGCTTGCGTCTTGGAGAAAATGGCACCGCACCCCTACGCTGGCAGTTGGATATCCAAGATGAGTACACCGAAAGCGTATGGGAAAAATCTGGAACGGGTGTGCCAGCGGAAGGTATTGTCTGGGATGGTTTCGCAGATACTGGCAACTTAGTCCCTGATGGAAATTACGAGGTTCAGTTCTACCTTCTCGACGCACAAGACACGCGACACTTCGTGGATACTGGGACGGTGACAGTAGACCTCATTCCAACGACACTGGAACTTTTCGCGAAAACACCGACAACTGTCGGCGTGAAGGCGTGGGATATCAACCCGCTTGATCATTGGAAATTTGAACTTTTCGACACAGGAAACGCGCTTATCGAGCGAGCGGAGGGAAACGGTTCACCTCCCGCCGAGGTCGTTTTGAGCAAGATTCAAGTGAATCCGAACACTGTTTACACCGGTAAGTTACACGTCCAGGACATTGCTGGCAATCGGAGCACGGAACAAGTACAGTTACAGTTTGGGATGCGCAGTCAGCCAAAAAGAGCGTCGGTATCCAGCAAGATGACGCTCATGGTGGGTTCATTTGTAGAACTTTACTACGCTGAAGCCATGGAGGAGAGATTACAGTTGCAGAATCCGAATGAGAAGGTCGCCCTCCGTGTCGCCACTGTTGACGGAAGAACGATGCATCGCGTAACAATCGGTGAGTTCAGCACACGATCAGAATCAGCAGCGTTGAAACAACACATTCAAGAGACCCTCGGAATAGAGCCGGTCCTGATTGCGCTCCAATAGTGCCTTTGTCCTTTGTCCCAACAACGGTAGGTGCGGTTTGTAACCACGCTACTCCAAAAATGGTAGGTTCGGTTTCCTAACCGCACTTTTCTTTTTGTAGGAGCGAGTTTTACTCGCGATACCCTCACTTCATTCGTCGGGTCATAGAACCAAGTCAGCCTGTAGGTTGGGTTGAGTAGAAGGTAAGCATTCGGAGGTGCACGTGTGCTACTGGTTATTCTATTTCGCTTGCTCCTTTAAAGTCGAGAAACCCAACGCTTTTCTGAGAGGCTGCAATATTATATTTTGCAGACAAAGTTGAATCTTTCCTCGCTGTTGGGCGTGCAAGACCTTTCGTCGTTTAACTGATGAGTCAAGTATTAGGTGTTTCCGCCTTTAGGTAGCGTTTTAGAAATTCATCCTCGTTGAAGTGACATTCTTTGTACTTCTTGCCGCTTTGACACGAACATGAACTGTTCAGATGACGTTTTATAGGTTCAACGTCGTTGAAGTGACATCTTTTGTACTTTTTGCCACTACCACAAGGACATAAGTCGTTTCTACCGAAATTGGACTTCGCGTAATTGATCATTTCAGCAAAGTACTCTTTGATCCCTTCGTCACCATGTGCGTACTCTTCCCAATGGTCATTGCTACTTATATCAGTTCCAAATTTTTCCACGTAAGAAAGACGATAAAGAAATGGAATCACGCGTTCGTGAAAGAAAGGTTCAATTCTAAAGGTTCGGTTATCGGGAGATTTAATACCTAGGCAACAACTATTATCCTCCGGATTAATGTGCAAATCAATAATCTCACTATTACAGTTTTCAGCGATTTCTTGATGCCTTTTGCCGACTTCGTACACTTTCGGCCATCCGTTCATATCTAAGTCATCTAAGCAAATCTCAACCTCAAAAACATCGCGAATCAAGAAATTCGTTTCATCAGTAAGATTACCAATTATCACTTCCTGTGATTTGTCATCATACGCAGCACAGAAATCGAGTTCACCTACGATTTTTTGGAATTTTCCGTCGTATTGCAGGTTAGGAAAATTCACTTTTAACCATTTGATTTCGTCGTCGCTTATCTTCATGGTGGAAGTTACCTTGCATAGAACTTTGGGGCCTTTACTGTTATAGGAGCAGCATTCTTATTGCTGTTATCCTTCTTAAGTTCCCCGAAATTATCGCCGAATACTTCTCTCCACTTTTTGACACTGGTGTTATGGTCTGTGGCATCAAACGCCTCGTTTATCTTAGAGTTGTAAAGATCGAACATTTTCCGGAAATGACAATATTTATCTTGGTCCCAATGTCTGGTGAAACTTTCTGTAGATAGGACTGGATTGCAAATTTCGGGCATTGAGATATTAGCCTGCAAAAAATTGTTTATCCGGTTTGAAATCGTTTTTAAAGACGTTGGAATGTCCTTAAAATCTTCGCCTCGTTCGTCCCAGGAATAAACGCTGTTCCCAATGAGCGTGGTCAGGAGGATTGATTTCACGGAAAAGTTCCCTTTGTGGTCACGAAGAAATTTTAACAACCGCGTATCCCGCTTTAGGTTTCCATTGGTGATTCTCGTTTTCTCGTTGAACCAATCTCTATAACCGGTGCCGTCGGTGAGTTCAAATTTATTTTCCTTGTTATTGCATATAAAATACTCTTCCTCTTGCGTGAGCCAATTGTATTGTGTAATGCATGGTACAATATCTAAATGGAAGTCACCAGCATAATCGATATAGACGCATCGAGTTCTTCTATGTACCTTATCCTTATAATTGTCGTTTCCTTTCAAACAATCATAGACATCATTGATGTAGTCCTTCGGTTTTTTGTCCTCGTCGTACGCCATGTATAAGAGTAGATCTGCGTCATATTCAAGGGGACCGACTGGTTTGATGATTGTTTTCAAACCGTAGGATCCTTGTCGTTCCGTTTTTTCGTATAAATCTAAATTTCCGCTCAGGAACGTATCTACAGCTGAGGAACTACTATCCAATCTTTGAAGTCTCGTTGGATTGAGGTTAACCTCTTCGGAAAGGAAATCTTGGAAATACTTTGTATGCTTCATTGGTCTATTTCTCCTTGTCTATCAGACTGAATAAAAAAAATTAAAAATTCACATGAAATCTGTCGCTATCCGATTTTTGGATGTTAACGAGGCTAATTTTCATTTGTGCAATTTGTGAAAAGGCTTAAATGATTCAGCAGGATTACCCAAAAAAACCTCGCGAAGTTTAGGCAACTCATGGCGCGCTTGAAAAGCTCCCATACCTTTCAAGGAGTCAATTTCCTCTATTCCATCCAAACTAAATTTTCCTTCGGACACGTCTTCGTCGACTCTGGTGACATTATCATGTCCTGCAAGAAGTTGTGCTGTTCCGAAAGACGCACTGGATTGTGCATGCATGAATACGTCAAAAAGCTTGAATGCCCAATATGGTTTACCGAGTGGAGTTCTTCTTCCTTTGTTAACATTAAGTGGCTCGGTCGTGCAACCTAAACTCAAGACCTTCAGAGAATTCCTCGGCCAGTCAAGCACTGTAATTGCCTCAACAACAGCCATCCCTACGGGATTATTTGCCCATATGCCGCCATCTATCAGAGGGATGCCAACGGACGACTGATGAGTGGGAAAGTAAGTTGGAGCAGCTGCCGTTGCCAAAGCTACATCAACTACCCTTTCCTTATAGTCCGTTTCTAATCGTGGATGATGAGCTGTTTTGTAGATGTAAACTTTGCCATTTTCGAGATTTAACGACGGAATGACAAGTCGTTTTTTGCTATCACCTAATTTCTTATCACCAAAACAGGTTTCTAATGCCTTTTGAAGCGGGGCACTACTGTACTTGGTAGTGCCCGGCCACCTGAACCAACGGTTTCCGTTGGTTCCACCAAAGATGACGGGACCAAATTCTTCGTAAAATGTCAATATTTCCTTGGCGGATAATCCCAACCCGAGCCCCAAAGCAATAATTCCACCTGTAGAGGTGCCGACGATCAGATCGAAATAGTCTGCTATATTGCCTTCAATTGAATTATCAACAGTAGCGAGAAAAGATGCTGGGCATACACCTTTTATTCCACCACCATCGATTGTTAGAATACGTTTCATTGTGCCCTCCTTAATTCCGAAAAATTACTTTCTGTTTTTACTTGAAAGTTGTTTTCTGATACAATGTTTTCATAGGTATTAGTTGATTTTGAGCACCCTTCTGAATCTATCCTGACTATCATCATATTCATATACGAAAATCTCAGGATCTGATTTTGGCAGAAGAACCCGACCGCATTCAACTGCCATTGGTGCTGGGACTGCTGGAATTATAGAGATTTGGCAAGAGTCTCCATGGGTAGCTTGAATCTTGTTCAGCAATTTCCGATATTCGCGACTGAACCCTTCTAACTGTTTACGAGACTTCAAAAAATGTATAGAGGGTTCTTCAATGGTTATTTCATAAATACTGAAATTCTCCGAAACCAATCCTTGGTACCGATTGCTATCAATTTTGCCGCTTAGAGACAATACGATTACAACGTTCCTCCCCTTCTTGTTAATACGAATAGAATTCACGATGTAGCGCGTTTCTGTGTCTTGTTCTTCCTTCGACCAGGACCATATATGATTTGTATCAGCAATATTTCTATGTTTTTGATACAGATCCGCTGATACGGCATCGCCGATACACTTTCCTAAATACATTAATAGTGGCATGGGACCAATAGCGAAGACGGAGAGATGTTTAATTTTTTTCCCATCTATTCCTTCCTCAAAGTGCCATTTGATTTTTCGCCGAATATCTCCAGCAAAGGCCTGCCAGTACTCTATATCACTATGACCGTTAAAATCGTCTTTTGCGATGCTAATCTCCTTTTCATCAGCCGGGAATCTGGGGAACATAGCATTCCGATAAGCCTCTGGGTTAATTGAAGTAGCCCGTTCGCCTATATTCACAGAGAACAATAGGACCGTAGATTTATGAATATCTTCCGGGTACCTTGTTTGAATCTCAATTCTTTCCTCGTGATTCTTTTTCCATTGGCTCAGCAACTTTGTTGGATATCTATCGGGATTATCATCAATTTCCTTATGGCATTGTTGACACATCAGCATGAGGTTAGAAAATTCAGTTTGCAGACCCTCAGACTCTTCATTGCCTCTTGGTCCTTTTTTGCTCGCTCCAATAATATGAACTACCTCCCCAAAGTTCCCGTCACTTAAAGTCAGATCATTGCGCCAAACAGGTTTGTTACATCCACTGAATTCGCACCGACCTGCTGACTTAACCCATAATTTCAGTCGAGTGTGATGTGGAATAGAATCGCGAATGATTTTCAACTTTGATTTTTTTGTTATAGACATAGATTTAATCTCCTTGTTTCATATTATGATAGGGTTAGATTCTAATTATCCATTCATTACCTAATAGTAATGCTTGTGATTTGAATGACACGTAGATCTAACAGGCTTGCCTCTAAGGTCTCTGAAGAATTGTAGCATCAGGGGTTCTTCCCCTTACTCTACGTTTCACGGCTTCAACTTGATCCATGTGGCATTTTTTATATTTTTTACCGCTTCCACAAGGACATAAATCGTTTCTGTTCGGTTGGTGCTTTGCTAAATTTAACATTTCACCTTCATATTCTGCACGCCCTTTTTCGCCGTGGGAATATTCTCCCCAGAGATTCTTACGGGTAGCGTTTATTCCAAATTTCGCTGTGTGAGAGAGTTGATAAAAAAATGGAATTACCAATTCAGGCAGGAACTCTTTGATGCGGAGATTCCTGTTGCCTCCGTATTTGAGACCTAAGCAGCATCTGCCATCGTTAGGATAAAAGTGCAAATCAATGATTGGGATTTGGCATTGTTCTGCGATTTGATGATGTCGCCCGCCAATCTCATAAACTTTTGGCCATCCATTCTTGTCTATGTTAGCCAAACATATCTTAATCTCAAAAACATCGCAGATAAAACGATCCATCTCTCTGGCATTATCGCCAATTATCAACTCTCTTGACATACCATTATACGCGGCACAAAAGCCAAGTTCCCCTACGATTATTAGGGAACTTGACTCGTACCGTAGTTTCGGGAAATACAATTCTAGCCATTTAATTTCGTTAGTGGTTAGCCTCATAACTGAAATTACCGAGCATAGGATTTTCTAGGAACTACTGTTGTTGATAGAGTGGAGATAGAACGATTTCTCTCCTCAGAAAGATTCCGTAGTCCTTCGTTGATAACTCGCTCACCCAAGCAAGGCTTTAGTGATTTTCCAACATTCTGAATATCACTCAGTTTTAAAGTTTGGGTCAAGTCATACTGTGCCTGCTTAAGCCACTCCATGAAACATGTCTTTCGAATCGGATACTCCCGCCATTTATCTGCGAAATTCTCAAGCGGATTTACTGGATTACGTATGAGTGCTGTACCATTGTTATAATACTCAATATGACGAGGCATTTCTGTTACAATTTTCAATACAGCTTGTTGAAGATCTATCTCGTTGTCGTAGGCGTGAGCAGCGAGTGTCGTAATAATGATAGAGATCGGTTTCGCCTTTTTGCCATAGACGGATTGATTCTTGTCAAACCAGATGTCGCGGTGCCTCTTTAAAATCTGAATTGATCGCTGGAGTGGAGTCTTCACTTTATACTCCGGCACGTCTTCAATCTGCCGTTGAATCGATTCAGCGAGGGACTTTCGGATCGCATTAAATTGGATTTCCATACGATGTCTGAACCAAGCCGCGTAACCTTTTGGGTTACTATTGGGCCAGTCCGGACTAATCAATGAATAATTAGCGAGAGTATTGTCCGTAATTGCAATCGCGAAGTCTGACCAATTAGAAGGTGAGTGGCCTCTTGATTCAAGGAACTGTTTAAACAATTCAGCATCTGGGATCGCAGGCAAGATATCTGCGTGGAACTGGGCTCCATCTGCGTAATTCAGTGTCCAGCAACGTCTACTCTCTTCGGGTCGAGAATTCATGTTGTTAGCACGGGCATAAGACTTGATTTCATGGCCGACTAAGTACTTTAGTCTTTCTTGACTGACTTCAGTTTTTTGAAGGCTCAACTCGCTGACAAGGTCTATGTCATACTCCTCAGCACCAGAAATAGGTTTTGTAACCGTGCCAATCAAAAAAGAACCTTGCGGGTAAATATCAGGGCTGTAGCGAGCAACTATAGATTCATCCCGTTCGAGCCATGCACCAATGGATTTGTAGCGTTTCACGGCTTGTTCGTAGTGACTTTCAGGGATGTCCAATGCTTCGGCTATAACCTCAAGTAATGAGGTGAAATTATACATGGGAGAATTCTCCTTCATTTTTAGGTTGGTTCGCGAGAGTGCGAACTCGGTTATCATGGGTGAATTAGTTTCTACTGTGCCAGTTCATTGCAAATCCCTCTCTATTGATATTGTAGGGAAGATATATGTGTATATAATACCATCAATTAATTCACATGTCAAGTAAAATTTCGATTTTTATGCTTTTTAATGTAAATAGATAAATATTATATTTTTTATATTATATACTAATTTTAAAATATAGTATAATTATATTTTAAAATAATTATACTATATAATGAAAAATATCTAAAAAAATTAGGCATATTCTGTAAAAATCGAACATGTTTTTTGTCTTTACTTAAAAGTTTGTTTTCTGATATACTATGTTTGCATGCGAATTATCATTAGGGAGGGAACAACTGTCATGAAATTAGGAGAGCGTCTTCGTCTCATTCGTAAAGAGAAAAAGTTGACCCTGAAGGATTTGGGAGAGCTCGCGGATCTGTCTGTACCTTATCTTTCAGGTATGGAGCGCGGTGTTGTTAATCCTTCTGTAGAGACCCTGCAAAAGGTCGCCAAAGTTCATAATATGACAGTCCAAGATCTTTTTAGTGGTGTGGAAGGATTAGGAGAATCGACACATACTACGTATCCTGTAGAATTTGAATCCTTTCTAAGGGACTTCGAGTCTAGTTATGAAATTATTAGTAATGACTGGAGGGAATTACTGCTGAAAATCAACTTTCGCGGCAGGCGGCCGTCCTCTCAAACGGAATGGCTTGAACTATATCTTTCTCTCAGACGAATTCTTTCACCTAAGGAGGAGAAGGTGAACGATCCAAAGAAGTATATTATCAAATTGGTTCAGGATACTGTCAGAGAATATAGTTCAACCCAGGTTCCTAATTTTGGTGAAATATGCACTGGCTTGGAATTAGATGTCCAAGAAGTCTCGTTACCAGACGGGATAGATGGAATGCATAGAGGCAGGACAATTTTTATTAATTCCCAGATTCAGAATAAAGAGCGTAAGCGATTTACCCAATTTCATGAAGTCACACATTATTTGATTGAGAAGGATGGAGATTTAATCTCTGATCTTCACGATACTACTTGGAGCCAGGATGATGGATACGAAAGGCAGTTAGAACAGCTTTGTAATATTGGTGCAACTGAATTTTTGATGCCTAGAAAGGTATTTGCGGGACTCTATAAAGAGAGGGCGTTTAATGTCGAACTGATACCATATGCTGCGCGTTACTTTGGGAGTTCGACAATAGCGACAACTATACAATTTGCTCAAGTTGCACCAAATTCGTGCATTACTGCTGTTTGTGAATTAATACATAACGATCCAGAATCGTCGCAGACTCGTTTTTCTAGCACAAAGGATAATTCTACCAAGCAAAAATTGCATATAGCCTATTCTGCCTCGTCTCCCTCAACTAAATATTTGTTAGCAAAAGGCACAGAAATTCCTGGAGATCACTTAATCAATCAAGCGTTTTCGCAAACTCAACTAGTTGGAGGGGACAGTTACGTTCCTTTTCGGAGTGGCAAGAAAATGCCTTGTTACTGTGAGGCATTGGCAGATGGTGACAGAATTTATGCGTTATTCCATTTGACACCTCCGCCAAATCCTAACCAGGAGTCACTTTTTTAGGATTCTTCTATTGAAATATGGTCCCTCTAATTATGATGCCTCGGTTGACCTTGGTTTCAATTGGCTTAGTATTTCCTCTACATGTTCATCAGGAATTTGATCTAATTTTGCAAATTTGAGCATGTTTTCGCTAAGTGTATTAGAAAACCCTGCGGGGTTGGCGAATCCCGGATATTCAGGAGGTTTACCGCCATCAGTCCAAGTATTACCGGAAGAACCTAAATACAATTCACTAATCTTTTCCATAAGTGGATTCCCAGAGTTTATGAATCCCTTATCACGAACTTCAAAGCAATCTGTCAGAATTGAAGATAAGTTTTGGGTAATGTTTGGGTGACCAAAATTATCTAAATCAATTTGATTGGCATTCGCAAATAATTTTACGATGCAGAGTTGGCGGTAAGTAAGTTCCTCAAGATAGTTTAAGAGACGGCGATATGTATCTATGTCAATATCCGAATCGAAATGTACATTTTCAGTTAAATTCGCCATAAATTTTATTTTCGGTTCTTCTGTTGTTTCCATCACTTTTTTCAGGGTAGATTCTACGACTTCATCCATTTTAGAACGACCAGTTGGGATTTCATCAAAGAATCCATCCTCACGGTATTTTTCGCCGTTTGCTAACCTTTGAGCTATACCTTCCGCCGCTTGTTGCGCCCATTGAAGGAGTCTTGCGGATTGTCTTTCACTCATCAATGGTGTAATAAATCTTTCTAAACCCCATTGGGTAATCACCGGAACAACGGCCGCGGATATCCCAGTAAGATCCCCAATAGAGGCTGCCACGAGAATACCGGATATTTGGTGAATAATCTGACTTGTGGGAAATTCCTTTGCTTCTTCTTCTTGTTTAACAAGATTCATTTCGGTGTCTGCCTTTACTATAGACTTTGTGCCTGCTGGAGCGCGGAAATTGGGTATATGTCTGCTATAAACATTCATTCAGCCGAAGTGTGGGAATTAGAGTGCCACCATGAGTAACGGCTAACAGCCGCGAATCCACGAAGTAATACTTGCAACTGATCCAATGATACCGAACAGGGCAAAAAACCAATTTTCTTTCATCTTTTCCATAGCGAATACGAAATAATTGCCATAGATTCCCGTTAGTTTCGCGTTAGTTTTGAGCGTAGTGTCAACAGCCCGATCTGCGATGTATGAAATGATATCAACCTTGCAAAGAGTTGATTGATGTAGTTTTACATATTCACTATTCTCAAACGCTTTAGCTTCGTCTGGCCCTTTGAGGAAGTTAGGATGAGTAAGAGAATTTTTTTCGACCAAACTTTCAAGACGTGGGTGTTCGACGTAATCACGACCGTACAACCAGTGCAACAATAAAGACAAGTCGCATCGGCATGATTCATGAATTTCAAGCGGTTTGCCCCCGAGCACTTTGTAGCGATGTTCCAACGCTGCAAAGCCGTAATTAATATTTCGCATGTTCCAGTGCAGCCAAGTATTGTTTTTATATTTTTCCGCGTAATCGTAAAACTCTTTAAGCATCTTCTTTTCCAGTTCATCGTAATGTACGTTAATGCTTTCAATTGAGAGTTTTTTGTCACGCTCGGCAATTTGGTGAATTGAAAAGGACACCGTTTGACCCAACACCCAGTTCCGTACAGCAATTGATGTGATTCGTGGGGATGTTCCATCAGGGCGATCATAGAAACTCTCACACGAATAGTGGATGACAACAACATTGTTGCGGTTCTTGTTAATCTCGGTTAGTTGCTTTTTAGCATCACGACGGCGGCGTAATTTTTCAAATGCTTTACTCATACACATTTTGCCTCAGGTTTACTTGGGTGAATAATGGAAAAAATTTAACAAATTTGTCTTGTTATCCTATTTGAATTTCTCCATACATCGCGAACTTACTCATCAAGATACCAACTCGGGAAAGGGATGCCCTTCAGTTTCAGTTTCGCCAACTCCGCGTCAAGGTCGCACTTAGACTTCTTTCCGCCGTGGATACTCGGTTCAGCACATAGCATTTCACGTAAGGTCTGCATGGCTATGAGGGCACTGAGGTCTTTAATACCTAAGACATTCGTCAAAAGTTCTGCATCGAGTTCGTGCCGAACAGGATCATGGTCACATTCGTTAAGTGGTAGCATACGTAGAGACTTCAATCTTTCAAAACTTGTTTCAGCGTTGGCTAACGCTTGGGCAGAAAGTTGGCGGACATCCAATGTTGGCATGTTTTTTAACGTTGTATGAGTTAGTCTTCCGCGTCCTTGTTGTTGTTTGCTTCCTTGCATCCAATGACAGAGTAAACCCAATGTTGAATTGCACCAGAGTGTCCATGCTACTTCACGTCGTTGATCATTAAACTTGACGTTCGTAAGTAGGCAGGCACCAATGCTAGGTTTTTCGGTAAATGATGCTATAGCGGAGGTCGCACTAAATGTTGGGGATAAGTAGTAATGAACTCGACTGTTACGTTCCAAAATATCTTGTGCTTTGGTTTCCATATCCAATTTCATCTTGGCACGTGAGTCAGGCATAGCAAGTATTGAGCGTTGATGCCGGCAATTCGCCGTCCATAAAGCGGGGTAACCATCACCATTTTTTTCATATCCTTTTCCCATAGTGAACGCGCCGTCTTTTCCCTTAATAGTAGGTTCAGTATATCCGACCTGAGCAACATTCTCTACACGCGTTATGGGGATTGAAGTTGAGGTATTATGCTTTGGTAAAGCCAACACAGAGTTTGCGAGTTTATGTGCAGTCGAGAGAAGTTCCAATGACCTGACACGTGTTGCGCCCCAGGCGTGTCCAACGATTATTGGACATTCCACAATCTTGCCAACTTGATCCTCGCCTACTTCAATAGTATCTTTACTATCGCTTCGGATAATTCTGTTAGCAATTTCCATGGCCTCTAATGCACTTTTGGGACGTTGGGTCAACGATACAAATTTCGCCTGTCCGGTGTCATTATTCCTGCCTTTTGTGGCCACTACTATACATTCTGCCATTTTAGTATCTGCTGAGAAGGCACATTCGTCAATGTTAGCGCGTGCGATAGTAATCACGGATACATTGTGGTATTCTGTTGCCCACATGTCGCGGACCTTTTGCATTGATGCCGATGTTAGTATTGTTACGGGCAGGATAACACCCATGATGCCGCCGGACTTGAGTTTTCGATCTGCCAAATCAACAAACCGAGACCCATGTCCCGCGGTTCCATGCGCAACTCGCGTATCTTTTGCCTTGAGCGCAGTTTGCATTGCTTTTGTTTCTTCTTCTGGGCGATCACTACCTTGGAAGACTACCTTCGGAATACCAGTATTTGCATCAGCACTATGTTTTACGAAAGGTGGGTTTTGAATGACAATATCAAATTCTCCATGCTCAAATGCTCGCTGGAGTTTGACTACCGTATTCTCTGCGCCGCCAAGCTGTTCTACGTCAGTGTCAAATAACGATATATCATCGAGTAATTCAAGTGAACCAACTGCGTAAGAACCATCATTCTGTCGTCCATATGGAGCAGTGAGAATCCGCGTCCCCTCGATTTTTTTATCAGGATATGTGCTTGCCAAAGATGCCGCTGTAAGGTGTGTCGCGTTCGGCATAATGTCTATACCGGCGATGTTTTCCTCAAGCATTTTCTGGTGAATGTTCCTGCCGCTCTTTCCTGATTGTTCATATAGAGATAAGATACGCTGATATACACCGTTAAGGAGCGCGCCTGTCCCACAAGCAAAGTCCGCTACTTTTGGGAGTCCACCTTCGGGCAGCTTAGGCATCACAAGAGTAGACAACAGCACCGCGCTTTCGGGCAATGTGTAATTCGCCTTAACGTATTTCCTATCGGTAATCAATTTTTGGAAAACTATGCCTGAGAGTTCGTGAATTTGTGCTATGTCAGTGTCAATAAGGTCACTGGCTGCCTCACATAGGAGGGTTAAGATAGGTTTAATCAATCTATCATCGGTAGCGAATGCCTCAACGAGGTCCCGGGCATCCTCAAAGATAGGGCGGTAATTGACTTTAAGAATAGTGTTCCAGTCAGCGATGACATCAGCATAATTCGCCGAGCGGAGCAGGTGCCCGAGTGACCGGACGGATTTCATCCCCGTTTTCCCGGCAAGGGAGCTCTGAAAGACAAGGGCATCGGTGATAATTAGTGCCGCCATGCGGAGGGTTTGTATATTGAGTTTTTCTTCTTCGTCATTTTCATCTTTAGAGAAAACCTCTTGGTGTAGAATTGACTCAATTTTCGTCCCGATAGCACGATGATCGGTAATAGCGTTTTCAAGTAGATGGGCTGCCCTGTTGATACTAAGTTCCATATCTTCCGCTGCTTGTTTCAACTGAGAGTTGGGTATTGCGCCGACGTATAACGCACTGGCAATGTCTCCTACTGTGCCAATTGCCCATCCGTTTTCTGGGAAGTGTCCAACGGCGTTCCCGAAGGTACTAACGAGTTTGTACTGTAGATCGTCCGCCTCCAGGAGTTGCGGAGTGATGTCCCGTCCTGGCATCGTCTTAAGACGGTCGGGGTATAGGATTGCCATGACGTTGTTGAGAGTTTTTGCTGAGGTATAGTATTCTGCTTCCAACTCGTGAACAAGTCTGGTTTCTGCCTGTTTAATGAGGTTTCTGGCGTTGGTAGTGGTAGCGAATTTGGCTTCTATACCGATGGGTTCTCTACCTCTTGCAACCACAATGGCATCAAGTTCGCTATTGCCTTTGATGAAGGCATGAACAGCCGTTTCTACTTCCCATCCATGGCGCATATTTCGTAGGATGTTAACCAAATGATTTGTAATCGTTGTTTCGTGTTGATTCGGCATAAGGTTCCCTTAGAATTGCTTTCAATGATGTGTGAATCCGGTGGAGTTAGGAGAAAGAACCTCCCAGACGCGATAGCGATATATTTCTACGGGGCTAAAGAACTTAACCTTTTCCGCGGGCAGAAAAAGGCAGTTGTAACGCTACCAAATCTTCACGAGGGTAGCAACAATTTGTAAAACCTGAATAACGGTTTCATCTGGCATGTCCCCTGCGTAACGCGCGCGTCTTTCCCACCAATCAAGACTTTTGATATGATCTGCTTGGATGACTCCGTCAAGCTCAATAATTCGGGTGAGGTCCTTGCTGCGAATTTCTACTCCGGGTGGGATCGGAACATCAAGGTCTGCGCGGTAAGGTTTTCGACTGGTCGTGATTGGGCACATAATTGCCAACCACAATCTGCGGTTATAGATTTCTTCAGAGAGTACAAGAGCCGGACGCTCTTTTGCTTGCTCATGTCCAGCGTGAGGTTCAAAGTCAATCCACACGATATCGCCGTGTCGTGGAACATACATAGTGGCGTTTACCAAACCTCCCTACCCACTGGGGGTCCGGTGTCTGTCTCTTCCGAAAGGCCAGGTTTTCGGGCTTCGACTTTGGGTTCTGGGACCTTGGCTAAAAGTTCTTCTATTGTATAATTCGGACGCGGTATAGGTCTATGCCTTTCTTTACTACGAGGTGTTATCCCAGCCTTTCTACCGCGCAATTTGGATTTTGGAACTTCGGCAGAATGTTTCTCGGATGTAAAGCCTGTCTTTTTCATAAGATAGTACCTCTTTGGGAAAGAGATTTAAAATAGGTAGAACATTGAAGGAATTATAGCACAGATAAAACGGTTATTCAAACGAAATGGAATAAAATTCCGAAGCGTTTTCATAAAAGAGTCTATTTCTCTCCGCGTCCGACGCATCCTCAACGGTCCCTAAGAGTACCGCGACCCATTCCTGATAGGTCGCCGCCAAAGTACACACGGGCCAATCACTCCCAAACATCAACCGTTCATAGCCAAAAGCCTCTACCAGATGTTGGATATACGGCTTCAGTTCCTCACGCGTCCAGTTCTCACTCGCAGTCGTCACAATCCCCGATACCTTGCAGTGGACGTTCTCAAAAGCGGCGAGTTCGTTTATGTGCGTTGCCCACGGCTCGAATTGTCCGCCTTTTACGTCCGGTCCTCCGCAGTGGTTAAGAGCATGCCGAACGTCTGGTGTCGCCTTGATGAGTTCGATTGCCGCCGGAAGTTGCGCATGATTCGCACAGAGTTCAAAAGAGAGATCGAACTTCGTTAACAATTTCACGCCGTTAATCAATTCAGGCGTGGCGTAGAACTGTGGATCGGGATGATGCCACGCCATTCGACGCACTCCCACGACAAGCCCGAATCCTGTGAGTTGCTCAAGAATAGCCTCGGCACTCGGTTTTTCAAGAGGTGCCGCCGCTACTATCGCGCCTATCATCCCATCTGTCTCGGATATCTGTGTTAGCCACTCGACCTCCTTGACAACATCCGTTTCGGCGGGGTCTCCTTCAACATGAACCGATCTAATGACGTTAAGATCTCCAATCGCTTCGCGATAGCCTTCCGCTGTATATCGCTTCCGGAGTAGGTCGAACCCTTCTAACCAAGGGTATTCCAAATTAGTGGTATCCCAGAGGTGTTGGTGGGTATCAATTATTCTAAGCATTATCGCTCCTCACCTGAAAATGATTTGAATTTCGTCAGAATATCCTGTATAATTTCTTAACCGAACAGATATTCAACAGCAGGAATCAAACGTTCTTCTTAAAATCGAACCGTAAGCCTGCAACAACGGCGCAGGCGGATATACGTCGAGTAACGCGATATATCCAATCCATCTAACCGAACCGCAAGGTAAAATTAAAAATTTGGAGGTGTTTATCATGTTTTTGGGTTTCTTTGATCCACTCTATTTCGTGTTCCTCGCACCGGGACTCGCCTTGTCCCTTTACGCGACGTTTCGCACAAAATCAACATTCTCAAAATATTCAAAAGTTGGGTCGCGTAGCGGTATGACCGGAGCACAAGCCGCCGATCTGATGCTCAAAAGACACGGTGTGAGCGGCGTACGGATCGAACGCTCAAGTGGATGGTTAAGTGACCATTACGATCCGGGTCAGAAGGCACTCAGGTTATCCGAAGGGGTCTATTCAAGTCAATCGCTTTCCGCAATAGGGGTCGCTTGTCATGAAGCCGGACATGCGATGCAGGACGCACACGGCTATGCAATGCTAAACCTCCGTACCGCTCTCGTCCCGGCGACGAACTTTAGTTCGATGTTCTCTTATATCCTGATAATGGTGGGTTTCTTTATTCAACCCTTCCTGCTATTCGGTGTTGGACTCTTTGCGGTAAGTGTCGTCTTTTCATTGGTAACGCTCCCTGTTGAATGGGATGCGAGTAAACGCGCCAAAATTGCAATGGAAGAGGCAGGAATGCTCACGCGGGAAGAAAATGAAGGTGCCAGTAAAGTCCTGAACGCTGCATTTATGACGTATCTCGCGGCGGCAGTGACAAGCCTTCTTACGCTCCTCTACTACCTATTCCGATTGGGACTGTTGGGTGGCGGCGACGAGTAATTATGTGGCTGGCGCGGCGTGAAACCGCGCCTATCAGCATCGCGATGCGTTACCGATTCAATTCTTGCTATCAATGTCCACACCGGGCCACTGCTCGTCTTGTTCAGTAATATCAACGACGATGCCGTCTGGGTCTTCTATCTTGAAGGCTTCTGACGGTAATTCGTCCGAATTTGGGTCGTAAGGTTTGTTACCACCTAATCCTTCCCAGGTGATTGTGAAACCGAGGTCCTCACACCGCTGTGCCGCTTCTCGCAGGTTCGGAACACGAACACCGATGTGAAGGTAGTCTAACATCCCGCCGACATGTTCCGGGCGTTCGGGACCGTTGTGCTGAAATACGCGAAAGTTGTGATAACCGTCCGTTAGGTCGTAGCATCCGTTCATCGTTGAGTAGACTCGCAATCCGAGCGCATCACGCCAAAAGCGGATGCTTTTTTCCAAATCGGTCGTACGGACGCCGATGTGTACAAGTGTTGTTGACATGGAAAATTTCCTTTTGTTACGGCATACGGCGTATGCCTACTACTATGTTACGGCACGCCGAACGTGCCTACTGCTTTAGATCCAGACAGTCGGTTCCCGGTTTTCTGCGCGATGCTCGTAGAGCAGTTTAACATCATCCGGTAAGTTATCAAACATTTCGCCGGGAATCATGGCGGTATTTGCACCAAAGAGTTCTAAATTTAACCACCACGGCGCGTATCTGACGACGACCGCTGTCCGTTTACCGGCACTCGGATTTTCCGCATTGGAATGCCAAATCCGGCTGTCCATGATAAGTACACTGCCCGCGCTTCCAATGGCTTGCATTTCTCCATCAAGTGGGTTCCGATCACCAATGTTGTCTTCTTTACCTCTGGGGTTCCGAAGATCCACATGCGTTTTGGGAACAATCCAAGTGCCGCCGTTTTCTGTCGTGAACTCGGAGAGCATCCAGAGGGTAGTGATACCGATGACAGCACTCGGAAACGGTTGTGGAATGTGCCACTTCTGGTTCAAATCGTATGGAAAATCGGAGTGGTATGCACGCACCAGTTCGTAATGTGGAGGACGGATCTTATACTCAGTCTGTGAAATACGCACTTGGGGTCCGAGGAGTTGCTGGATAGTGGTAAGGAGCCGCTCATTCGCAAGGTGTGCGGCGAACTTCGGCATGAAACTGATAACGTTGCGTCCCCATACACCGTACTCTTTTCTGAATTCGTTGTAGTCCGCTTCAGAGGTTTCGACCTCTTCGCGAACCTCATTGATCACATCGGTGGGAATGACGTTATCTAAGACGCACCAACCCTCTTCCCGTAATTGCGTAACGTGAGGTTTGATCGTTTCTAATAGATTGTCTGACATTGACGCCTCCTTGGATCTTAGGAATCGGAGCCTGTTTCTCGCTCGCGGTTGTAACGGACTGCTGTTTTGATGAGCGGTGCGAGCCGCATCACCTTACCAAGGGAACCGATGACACCTATCTCGCGTGTTGTTATCGCTCCCATAACGTTGAGTTCGCCTGTCCAAAATTTGTAGGCGACATCACCTGTCATAGTGAGTTCAACATCTGGGGAAGTATTGTCACAGATACCGCGGGCAATGGTATATGCGCCATTTGCTGCCGTTAGTGTCATTTGGCAATCGGGAGCACTGTAGTTGAATTGAACGTTCAACGTCAGCGACTTCAGTGCCTCTTTCGCTTCCGGTAGCGTGGCGATTTCTTCAAACAGTTCACTGATGTAACTATAGAGTTGATCAGGTGTTTCAAATATAGCCATAGTTTGCGGTATAGCATACTGTGTAATACTTATGAAGTCAAGTAACTTTTTAGGAAAATTTTGGTGATATAAAATGAAAAGATTAAGTCCTTTAGAACATATCTCCGAGGCATTAGGCGGTGAGCAGAACTTGAGGCAGTTCCGCGATGTCTTCGGCATACCGAGTTTCTGTTATAAGTCTCCGATAGGATGGATCGACATCATCGCTGAGGAAAACCGTATTTTGCGTACTTCCTTTAGTGAGGTAGCCCTTTCGTCTGAACCTACTTTCCCGCCAACTCTCCCTGTCCTCAATCGAACGATTAAGTTGTTAGACCTTTATTTTGCTGGAGGACCCGTTGATTTTGCCGAGTTATCGGTCCAATTAACATACGCTACAGACTTCCAGCAACAAGTTTGGAACGCCATTCAGCAGATTCCTTATGGAGAAGTCCGGACGTATCAATGGATCGCTGACCGGATCGGGAGTCCGAAATCAGCGCGTGCCGTTGGAAACGCAACCGGCGCGAATCCGGTATCTATTCTCATTCCGTGTCATCGTGTTATTAGGAGCAATGGCGCGTTGGGCGGCTACGGGGGTGGTCTAGAACGCAAACGCCAGTTATTGGCACTTGAAGGTCATCCTATCGAAAAATTAAAATAAACGTGCTTCTTTTGAAGATGCTTCCAGAACAAAACCCCAAGGAGTTTCATGAGATCTGAAAAAAAATTAGGTAAAGCCACCCAAGCCATCCATGCGGGCGAGGCACGGACATCCTCCACCGAGAAAACCGGAGTCCCTCTGATACCGCCTATCTATCAGAACAGTACGTTCCGTTTCGCTACGGCTGCTGAGTGCGCTGAAGCGGTCCGAGATGAGGAGAGCGGCTATATCTATACGCGCTGGGGGAATCCGACGCAGGAGGTATTAGAGCAGAAACTCGCTGCCCTTGAAGCTGGTGAAGCCGCGCTCGCGACTGCGTCGGGGATGGGGGCAGTCAGCATAGCCTTACTTACCGCCTTAGCAGATGGTGGACATGTCGTCGCGATGGAAAACCTCTATTCCGCTACGTTCCAAATCCTCAATGAGGAATTCCCACGATTCGGGATTGAGACTACGTTTGTTGATGCCACAGACACCACACAAATTGAACGCGCTATCCGAGCGGATACCAAAGTCATTTATCTTGAAAGCCCAACAAATCCACTCCTAAAACTTGTTGACTTACGAGCGTCTGCCGAGATTGCAAAAGCACACGGCTTAACCTCAATCATTGACAACACCTTTGCCACCCCATGTGGTCAACAACCGATAACCTTTGGCATTGATGTCGTCGTTCATAGCATGACGAAGTACATGAGTGGTTCTGGGGCTGTTATCGCTGGTGCGATTATTGGACAAAAGGAATTCGTGGTGCGTGCCAAGGAAGGGGCACTCCGCAACTTTGGAGCAGTTATCAGCCCGTTCAACGCATGGTTAACGCTTCACGGTCTCACCACTCTACCACTGCGGTTTGCACGACATAGTGAAAACGCTACACGTGTCGCAGCGTTTCTTGAGGCGCATCGGGCAGTAGCATGGGCACGCCACTCCAGTTTGCCGAGCCACCCGCAATATGAACTCGCTAAATGCCAGATGGATGCGTTTGGGGGGATGATAACGTTGGAATTGAAAGGTGGACGCGCCGCGGGTGAACATTTCGTCGATCACCTCCAACTCTGTTCGTTGGCAGTCAGTTTGGGGGATGTGCGCACCCTCATCTGCCATCCTGCATCAACAACGCATTCAGAGATCCCCGCGGAGATCCGTCGGCGGACCGGAATTACGGATGGCTTGGTCAGGATTTCCGTTGGGCTGGAAGATGCCGAAGATATTATCGCCGACCTCGGACAGGCGTTAGAGTCCTACACTCCTTAAATTTTGGATGTAATTCTCATTGATATTATTCGACGGATGGGTTGCCTCTTTGTGAGGTTCCGGAAATCCTGTAATCAATTTCTGATACGCATCTACTGCTAAATCCGTGTCGCCACCGTCCTCATAGATTTTGCCAACCGAATATTGTGCTGCCCGTCGGGTGTCGTAATCGTAGCCACTGTTATCCGCGACCTTCTGATACGCGTCAACGGCACTCGCCATATCGTTATTGGCATAGGCAATTTGCCCGATATAAATCTGTGAGTTGGCGGCGTTTTCATTGTGTGGATACAGGTCAATGGCTTCCTCAAGGCGGGCGATGGCTTCATCGTATTTGCCAAGCCGTTCATACGCCCATCCCATGTAAAAATACGCATCTTGTCCTACCTTGGCGTCTGGGTAGAGATCTATGACTTTCTGGTAGCCGTCGATCGCTTCCTGATAGTTCCCCTCCGCAAGATGGGATTGAGGTATACCAAAACTCGCAATCGGTGCAAGGTCCGGATCGCCGGAATCAACGACGTTTGTAAATTCCACTCGTGCGTTTTCATAATCCTGTTTCTTGAGGTAAATTTCACCAGTAACGTATAGGATCTGATAGAGCAGTGGGCTGTTGCTGAACGGCTCTCTGAGCGCATCAAACTGTGCGAGTGCGAGATTCAACGCACCCTTTCCATAGTAGCACATTGCCGTATTAAACTGTGCCTGATCTGACAGTTCGCTGCCGGGATATACCGCAATTAATTGATTGTAAAGCGCGAGGGCACGGTCATAGTAAGCATCCACGGATTCAAGCGTACCTGTCTTTTTTAGTTGCTCCGCGATCTGATAAGAAGCGAAAGCGATGGCGTACATCGAATCATCTGCCCACTCACTATCCGGATAATTGTTGATAAGTCGGCGGAAGAGTGCGAAAGCCTCTTCATCGGTCCGTGGAATACGTGAAGCGAGTTGGTAGATGGAGTCGTCTGCCCAGAGACTGTCAGGATATTTATCAAAGACTTCGCGGTATGCGGCTCTGACTTTGCGTAGACGGCTTTTGTCTGGTTCGTCAAGTGTTATTGGTGGATTGTCGATTGTCTGCGCTGCTGTCCATGCTTTGTCGGCGTTGTCGTAATAGTTTTCGTAACTTGTGTCGGTACCCGTGATGCGCCCGAGCCAAAACCCAATAATGAGCGCGATCACAACGCAAATTTCCGCGATTATAAACTTCTTCATGTTTTTTCTCCTTGGCAAGGATTATTCAAACTATACTAACAGGGTTTCTGAAATATGTCAAGTGTAGTTTTTATAATGGAATTCAAGGATATATACCTTTTCAATAGAGTAACTTAGCAAATTTTGTGCCGATCTGAACAATACCGACTGATGCAATGCTTAGCCAAATACGGCGGAAGTGCTGCACGAAATAGGGCATACTTTATGTTCAGTTGCACGAAATGGGGCAAATTTAGGGATCATTGATCCTGAAAATCCTGATTCAGACAATTAATATCGCATATTACTCAATGAAATTCTTAATCTTTATGTAACCTCGCCTATTCACATGTTATTTAGGGACTATCCGTCCTCAATATAATTTGCTTGACAACGTAAGAGCGGTTTGATAAAATGTATAAAAGTATGACAATCGCTTTTCTTTTTCAAGAGAGGCGTGAAAAAGATTTAGATAAACATTGTTGGCAATTATAACTAACTTTAATCAAGGTGCTTCATTAACGATTCCAACGATAGGGATCACATTAAAAAGAGAGGTTTTTGTGCGTAAATTATTGTTTCACGTTTCCGCATTAGTTTTAGCGATTGCGTTGGTAGTTCCATTGCTTGCCGAAGGTGAGGAAGGTATTCTGGATAAAGTTAAAAACAGAGGTCGATTGATATGTGGTGTGAACAAGGAATTGCCCGGTTTCGGTTTCCTTGGTCAAAATGGTGAATGGAAGGGGTTTGACGTAGATTATGGTCGGGCGATTGCCGCTGCCGTTCTGGGGGACCCGAATAAGGTTGAGTTCCGTCCCTTAAAGGCTGCTGAGCGTTTCCCCGCTCTCCAGACCGGCGAAATAGATGTTCTTATCCGCAACACCACTTGGACACTGACTCGCGATACTGATCTCGGTGCTGACTTCTGCCCACCGACCTTTTACGACGGCCAAGGTTTCATGCTCCGAAAGGAGCTGGGGATAACGTCTCTCAAGGAGTTAGCGGGGGCAACTGTCGGTGTTACTGCTGGCAGTACGACCGAGTTAAACCTTGCCGATACGACACGCGCCTTAGGGATCGAAGTTGAATCTATCGTCTTTGAGGAAACTGAAACGCTTTATCAAAGTTACGATCAGGGACGTTGCGATGCCGTGACAAGCGACAAGTCCCAATTACTCTCACGCCGCCAATCCTTAAAAAATCCGGATGACCATGTTATTCTTGACGTAACCATTTCAAAAGAACCTTTAGGTCCTCTCACCGTCCATGGAGATAACAAGTGGAATGATGTCGTGAGTTGGGTCGTTTATGCCACGTTCTCCGCCGAGGAGCACGGCATTACGCAAGCCAACGTCAGCACCTTTAAACCAGAGAATACAGAGAATCCCGAAATCAAGCGGTTCTTGGGTTTAGATGAGAGTGGTGGTATGGGTGAAAAACTCGGTCTGTCGAAAAATTGGGCGCGCCAAGTCATCGCTGCTGTCGGCAACTATGGCGAGATTTTTGACCGTAATCTGACACCACTGGGCCTGCCGCGTGGTGTCAATAAGCCGTGGACGCAAGGCGGTTTACTCTACGCGATGCCGTTCCGTTAAAAATGGAAAATAATTCACCTAAAGTTGTATCGGGAAAAATCCCCTTCTGGCGAGATATCCGAGTGTTGCGGATCCTGTTTCAGGTTATTTTCTTGCTCGGTGTGATTTTGTTGTTAGTCATTCTTTACACGAACATGTTAAAGGGGCTTCGTGGGCTTGGACTAACACTGAACCTCGATTTTTTTCAGGACGAAGCTGGGTTTGACATTTCGGAGGGTATTCCCTATGAACCTTCGGATGTGTATCTCAAAGCGTTCTGGGTTGGGATCCTGAATACCCTGAAAGTCAGCATCATCGGGGTCGTCTGTGCGACCCTGCTGGGGCTCCTTTTCGGCATCGCTCGACTCTCAAGCAACTGGTTAATCCGAACGATAGCGACCGCTTATGTTGAATGTTTCCGGAACATTCCGCTCCTGCTTCAGATTCTGTTTTGGTACACTGCCGTAGTCGGTCAACTTCCCAGAGTTCGGGAGAGTATAGCACTGTTCGGAGGCGTGTTCATTAACAACCGAGGGATATACCTACCGTCGCCTGAGCCTACCTCAGGTCTGAGAATTTGGCTCGGTTTTCTTGGCGCAGGTTTACTCCTGGCAGCGGTTCTCTATGTTGTGCGGTGGCGGAAACTCCAACGGTTGGATCGTCCCGGTTTTCGTGCCAAGTGGGCACTGCCTGCCTTCCTTATCGTGGCACTTTGTGGATGGTTTCTCACCCCAGGCAGACCGTTCACGCTGGATTTACCGGTGTTACAAGGTTTCAACTTCAAAGGCGGGATGCGCTTTTCACCAGAGTTTTCTGCCCTTTTAATTGCACTTTCTGTGTATACAGGGGCTTTTATTGCCGAAATCGTGAGAAGCGGTATACAATCGGTCGTTAAGGGCCAACGGGAAGCCGCGAAAGCCGTCGGTTTGAAGGAATCGCAGACATTGCGGTTAATCGTTCTACCCCAGTCTATCCCGATTATTGTGCCACCGCTGACAAGTCAGTACCTGAACCTCACGAAAAATTCAAGTTTAGCTGTTGCAATCGGTTTCCCCGATCTGGTGAGTGTCGGAAATACGATGATGACTCAGACCGGGCAATCAATTCCCGTTTTTGCGATGATTATGGCGAGTTATCTGGTGATGAGTTTGACGACATCAGCAGCCATGAATTGGTACAACCGTTGGATTAACCGAGTTGGACGGTAATTGAATTATCAGTCCCTTATAACCGATGAGAAAGGCGCATCACATAGTGGAAGACCGAGAGCTTACGCAAGAAATTAAGCCCCCAGTCCATACAAAAAGTCCCGCGCGATGGCTTAAGGACAACTTATTTAACACTTGGTACAACGTGCTTTTGAGTTGCTTGGTGCTTGTCGTCCTTTTCTTTGCTTTTAAGACACTTTTGACATGGGCTTTCACAGAAGCAACGTGGGGCGTTATTCCGGCGAACCTTCAACTCTTTGGCGTTGGGGCTTATCCACGAGAACAGATATGGCGCGTATGGAGTGTGATTTATATTTTCTGCCTGCTTGTGGGTTTGAGTGCCGGTATCTGGGGTGCCTTAACTCTCCGATTTGCCCTTGTGCTTGGAGGTGTTTGGTTTATTGGTGCGCTTTCCCCCTTTGAACTCTCAACGCGAGGATGGTTTTTAGGTGCCGTCGCTATAACAGCAGGTTCCCTTTTGCTTGGACGTGGGAGAACAAATTTACGCCCTTGGATTTTGGGGGCATGGCTGCTCTCCTTTCCCTTGATAATGACAGTGTTACGCGGGTTCGGGGAGAATGGTGTTCTCACAAGCAATTGGGGTGGACTTTTATTGACCCTGATTTTAGCGGTTGTCGGTATCGTCGTCTCTTTTCCGCTGGGTGTGTTTTTAGCACTCTGCCGTCAGAGCGATCTTCCTGCTATCCGATGGATTTCAACGGCTTATATTGAGGCGGTCCGCGGTGTGCCGTTGATAACAATCCTATTCATGGGGAATATCTTGGTACCGATCTTCATGCCGGGGCTTGATATTAACCAAGTTTTACGGATGATGCTCGGAATCACCTTCTTCTCTGCTGCCTACATGGCAGAGAACGTTCGTGGGGGACTCCAAGGGATTCCGCGCGGACAACACGAGGCAGCACAAGCGATAGGACTTAACTACGTGCAGACAATGCTGTTTATCGTCTTACCGCAAGCGCTCCGGTCGGTTATTCCAGCGATTGTTGGACAATTCATCGCATTGTTTAAGGACACATCCTTAGTTGCTATCATCGGGCTTATCGACCTCTTAGGTGTTGCCAGAAGCGTTATTGCCAATCCAGACTGGTTCGGACTGCAAGCCGAGGTCTATCTGTTCGCTGCAATTATCTATTTCATTTTCAGTTATTCGATGTCCTACGGCAGTCAGGAAATTGAAACAGCACTTGGAGTCGGGAATACTTAGCAATAGGTGTCGGAAAGTTTTTTAATTAATGGTCTCCTACACTGCGCTCTACTTCGCTACGCGCGGGTTTCTCGGGAAGACCGTAGCCCGTAATGAAATGGAGGGGTTTTTGCTTGGGCATTTCCCCTAACTCTACGGAAAGGTACGTCACGGATGAAGACTCACTTGACCGAACCGCAAGGAAAAATTAAAGATCCGATTATTGTCTGTGAAGATGTACACAAATGGTTTGACGATTTCCACGTCCTCAAAGGGATTACGACCTCGTTTGAAAAAGGCGAAAAGGCGGTAATATGTGGTCCCTCTGGCTCCGGAAAGTCTACATTTATCCGAACCTTGAACCGCTTGGAGGAGCATCAGCGCGGCAAAATTATTGTTGATGGCGTTGAGCTGAGTGATGATCTCCGCAATATCAATCTTATCCGTCAGGAAGTCGGTATGGTGTTCCAACAGTTCAACCTGTTTCCGCACCTGTCGAACTTGGAGAATATCACTTTGGGTCCCATCCGGGTCAGGAAGATGACGAAAAGTGAAGCCGAAGAGATCGCTTTATCGCTTTTAGAACGGGTGGATATTGCAGATCAGGCGTACAAATTCCCCGCAGAAATTTCAGGGGGGCAACAGCAGCGGGTTGCAATCGCAAGGGCGTTGGCGATGGAACCCAAGATTATGCTTTTTGATGAACCGACGAGTGCGCTCGACCCGGAGATGATAACGGAAGTGTTGGATGTGATGCGTGAACTCGCTCGTTCCGGTATGACGATGCTTGTTGTAACGCATGAAATGGGGTTTGCACGTGAAGTCGCCGATCGGATCCTCTTTTTTGATGAGGGAGCGATTGTTGAGGACGCAGCGCCCGCAGATTTCTTTGATAACCCCCAGCACGAACGCACGAAGCTTTTCATTTCGCAAACGCTACAACATTAGCGACATATTGCAAAAACGTATATCTCCTTATACCATATAAACCCAAGTTGCCACCTAATAGGTCTTGGACGTTTAAACACAGATTTTCCAAGTAAAACTTCTCTTTACACCCCATAGGGGTGTTATGTCTATAGAAAAGTGGACATTCAAGGAACTGCACCCCGTAGGGGTGCTATGTGAATAAAAAGTGGCTTGGGTCATATAAAATAAATGAAGACAAAATATGATTTTTCAGAGGGTGAGCGGGGCAAATTCTATGATACAAAAGCCATTTTTAATATCCTCAATCCTCAAGAGAACAACATAGGGTGGCAGCAAATGCGATTGAATAACAAAATAGCCATTGTTACAGGGGCTGGACGCGGTATCGGCAGAGCAGTCGCGCTTCGGTTCGCCGAGGAAGGAGCGAAAGTCGTTGTTGATGACGTGAACGATGCCCTCGGCACAGCAACCGTTTCTGCGATTACTGATACGGGCGGCGAAGCACTGTTTATCAACGCCGATGTCTCTGATACTGCGGATGCCCAAAGACTCATTACTGAGACCGTTGACACCTACGGCACTGTTGATATTTTGGTGAACAATGCTATCTGTTCCACAGCCGATGTGCTGAACAACAATTGGGACGCAAACTTAGCGGTCGCCCTCCAAGGTACCAGCCACTGTTCTAACGCCGTTATCCCTATAATGCAAGAGGCTGGAGGCGGTAGCATCGTCAATATTGCTTCTGTCAATGGTCTCATCGGGTTACAGGCAATCCATGCGTATTCTGCTGCGAAAGGTGGCGTTATCGCCTTGACTCGCTCGATGGCAGTCGCACACGGTAAAGACAACATCCGTATCAACTGTATCTGTCCCGGAACAATTCAAACCGAAGTCTGGGAACCAATGCTTGAACGCAATCCACAGATCCTCGACGAAATCACGCCGTGGTATCCGTTAGGACGGATTGGACAACCTATTGACATCGCGAATGCCGCGCTCTTCCTCGCATCAGATGAAGCCAATTTTGCAACGGGAGCAGTTTTCGTCATTGATGGTGGGTTGACCGCAGGCAATCATCAATTTCCAATCTGACGACTGATAGAAGGAAACACCTAATTCAGATGCAGGACAATTAGAACACGGAGGGACACAATGGTAACACAAGAACAGGTCGATTTTTTTCAGGAAAACGGCTATCTCAAATTTGGGAGAGTTTTAGATAGCGATGGCGTTGAAGCCATGCGCGCGGGGTTAAATGCGGTCATTGAATTAGAACTTAACGAAGGCGACGATTCCTCGCCGGAGTTCAAATATGGACACGACCGACGCGAAAACCAACTCAATCGAGGGAGCGGTCACCCGCGAGCGATTCATCAGTACGTGAACATGTGGAAACGGGAGCAGAATTATGAAGCAGCCATTCATCACCCGCTCATCGCTGGGACAGCACGCGCCCTACTGGATACACCTGAGGTCCGTCTCTGGCACGATCAGGTCATTTCCAAACCTCCACATGATAACGGTCACTTTGCATTTCATCACGATTTTTTCTTTTGGCCCCTCAGTCCGCCGAATATTGTGAGCTGCTGGCTCGCTTTGGATGACGCCACGGTGGATAGCGGGTGCATGCACGTTATGCCGAAGAGCCACACAGACGAACGCTTCTCTGTCGCAGCAAGAGCCGCAGCAGATGCAGCAGCGGCAAAGGCGCGCGAAGACGGACGAGAACCGCCCCCAAACCCGTGGACAGAGAGAGGGAAGCTGGACATCAGTCACGGCATGCCGGTGGAACTGAAAGCAGGCGAATGCATGTTTCATCACTGCCTCAACTTCCACGGCACGCCGCCGAATATCACGGAGCGGCAACGCCGCGCGTTTGTCATGATTTTCATGGCGCAAGACGTCTGCTATAACAACGCGCAATCGCCGAACCACGTCCTCGTTCCAACAATCGAGGTCGCGGATGGTGAACGGCTTGTCGGTGACGGATTCCCGGTAGCGTAACCCTGCATGGTATCCTTACTCCAGCAGAGGTGCCGAGGTAAGGTTTTTGACATGAAAGGTTCAACGTTTATTACAAGAGTCGTTCTAAGACACTATAAGAGTATCGCCGCGTGTGATGTGCGGCTGCAACCCTTGACGTTCCTTGTAGGTGCCAACGGCGCAGGTAAGAGCAATTTTCTTGATTCGCTGCGATTCGTTGCCGATGCATTGAATTCATCGCTGGATCACGCCTTGCGGAACCGTGGGGGTATCAATGATGTCCGACGTCGCTCTGGTGGGCATCCAAACCATTTCAGTATCCGTCTTGATTTCATTTTATCTGAGGGTGCTACCGGACACTATGCTTTCCGTGTCGGTGCTTGTCCGCGTGGGGGATATGAGGTACAAGATGAAGTATGCATGATTCAGAACGCAGAGATTTTCACACCAGAGGTGTACTTTCGTGTTAAGGATGGCACGGTGACGAATACAAGTGTAGACGTAGCACCTGCTGCTGCACGCGATCGGCTCTACTTGGTAAACGCGTCGGGACTGCCAGAATTTCGACCTGTCTACGAAGCGTTTTCTCGCATGGGGTTTTATAAACTCAATCCAGATAAAATCCGGAATCTCCAAGTACCCGAGGCTGGCGGCATACTTATGCCGGATGGGAGCAACCTGACCAGTGTTCTTGCCCGATTTTCACCCGCTGCCAAGAGACGGGTTGAGAAGTATCTGGCGAAAATTGTTCCCGGTATACATGGTGTAAGGGTGAAGGAGCTTGGGCACAGAGAGACGCTCGAATTCAGACAGGATATGGCAGGCGCGAAATATCCGTGGAGATTCCTCGCAAATAATATGTCTGATGGTACGCTTCGGGCGTTCGGAATTCTGGTGGCACTGTTTCAGGAAAATCACGACGCGCAACAGCGCATGATGCTTGTCGGGGTTGAAGAGCCAGAGATCACGCTTCATCCAGCAGCCATCGGTGTGTTACTTGATGGATTTCGGGATGCTGCCGACGAAACACAGATTGTTATTACGAGCCACAGTCCGGAGTTGCTTGATCACAAGGGGTTGAATACTGAGTTAATTCTCGCTGTTGAAGCACAGGACGGAAATACGGTAATCGCTCAAGTGGACAAAGCAAGTAAATCTGTATTACGTGATAAACTGTTTACAACAGGGGGACTCTTACACCTCAATCAATTGCAACCCGATGTAGTTTCTACTGCTCGCCCTGTAGATACTTCTCAGCTACAGTTGTTTGACTTTGAAAAAGGACGTTCTAACCAATCCAGAGAGGAACGGATTGAGGATGCGTCGGACGACCAGTGAACTGAGTGAAGGAAGATATGTAACCTGTTACACTCGCTCTACCTATCGGATGGAGGATTTTAGATGGAAAATAAGCCGAATGTCATCTTTATTTTAACAGACGACCAAGGACCGTGGGCGGCGGGTTGTTGCGGCAACGATGAAGTCCGGACACCTTATCTTGACCAGTTAGCCTCTGAAGGGACCCGCTTTCCTAATTTCTTCTGTACAAGTCCCGTTTGTTCACCGGCACGCGCAAGTCTTATGACCGGTCGCATCCCTTCAGCGCACGGCGTGCACGACTGGATCCGCGACGGAAATATGCCGCCAAACCCCGCTCAATACCTCGACGGATTGACCTGTTATACCGATGTCTTAGCCGACAATAACTACACTGTCGGACTGAGCGGCAAATGGCACCTTGGCGATAGTTTGACACCACAACACGGGTTCAGCCACTGGTTCGCTTTGCTTACAGGCGGAAGTCAATACAACGATGCCGATATGATCCGAGCCACCCCCATTTCAGAAGGACAGGTTGAAATGCAACCCGGCTATCTTACCGATGTCATTACTGATGATGCGTTGGACTTTATCTCGGCGAATCAAGAGGGACCGTTCTATCTCAGTGTTAACTATAACGCACCTCATACGCCGTTTACGGGACATCCTCAAGACATTGTTGACTCCTATGACGATTGTCCTTTCAAAACATGTCCGCAAGAGGCATTACACCCGTGGGCTGTTCAAGGTGCAGCTGTACACATGGGCAATCGTGAATCGTTGAAAGGCTATTTCGCGGCGATTACCGCACTTGATTTGAATGTCGGACGAATTTTGGAGAGGCTTGCACAGTTAGGGATCCGTGAGAATACGCTTGTTGTCTTCAGTAGCGACAACGGCTATTCGTGTGGACATCACGGGTTTTGGCATAAAGGGAATGGAACATTCCCGCTGAATATGTATGAAAACTCTGTCAAAGTCCCCTTCATTGTCAGCCAACCCGGAAGTGTTCCAGAAGGTCGCGTCAGTGAGGCGATGGTGAGCCAATACGACTTCATGCCGACACTCCTCGATTATCTCGGCTTACCCGACCCGAATGACGATATGTCCCCAGGCAGAAGTTTTATGCCCGCACTTTCAGGGGAAACAAATGACGCGAAAGATGAGATCGTCATCTACGATGAATACGGTCCCGTCCGCATGATCCGGACGCCGGAGTGGAAATATGTCCATAGGTATCCGTACGGTCCACATGAGCTGTACGACTTGGTAAACGATCCAGGTGAACGGAAAAATCTGATAGACGACAAGTCTCAGAATGCCCGCATAACTGACATGAAACAACAGATGGGAGCGTGGTTTCAACGATACGTCTTACCGGAATTAGATGGTGCGAGATGCCCCGTTACAGGGGGCGGGCAAGCCGCAAGGATTGAGACGGGACAATGTGGTGAAGGTGCTTTCCATCCGAGATATGCACCACCTCGACGGGATGTATAGAATTTTTAAACTATTCTCTGGGCGTTGCTCCATTACATTACGCAACGGTTTCCGGTAAGGTGAGAACCTTTCCAAACCTAAAACAGGTTCTCTACTGCTCAAAAAACCATCGTGAAACGTAGTGGAACGATGCCCAGGAGCTTAATAATTAAAAAAGTGGTTATTGGTTAATTTCAACCGGCTCTGGGTTATGAAAGGTTTGTTAACAATTGGACATCTGCAAGGACAACGGACGCAGCAGTTCAGATTTAATCGTTAAAAAAATGGCGAAAGCCTTTGCCCCTGGCAATATTTCGTGTGTTTTCAAGGTTATTCCACACGCCGATGCAACCCGTATGCACTCACTCGGTATGGGTTTCACCATTAAAGAGGGTGTAGAAGTCATCGTTTCTGAGCACCATGAGACGAGCGTGTTATTTAACAGGCAAAGCATCGATTTTCCGACGGTGCGGACTGTTGCTGATCGGTTAATCCGAAACACAGGTGTTGCAGGCATGAACGTAGATATAACTTCTCCATTGCCCCTTGGTTGCGGCTTTGGACTCAGCGGTGCCGCTTCGCTCGCAACAGCATACGCACTCAATGAACTGCTCCATCTGGGTAAAGATACGGAGACGCTCGCGATGGTAGCGCACGTCGCAGAGGTTGAAAATCGCACTGGATTAGGAGATGTTTGTTCGCAATATCACGGCGGGTGCCTCGTCAAGTTGGCGGAAGGCGCGCCATTAGTCGCTGATAGGTTACCGATAACAGAACAGCCTATCTATTACCGTTACTTCGGACCGATTCAGACAAGCGAGGTACTTGGAAACAGAGAACAGACGATCCGTATCAATCGCGCCGCCGATGCTGCCTTAAGTGTTTTACAAACGCTTTGTAGGGGCGAGGTTACCTCACCCCTACCCAATACCGAACTTTTTAACGCCTGTTTCGAGGTATCAAAGCAGTTTTCAGTGGAGAGCGGCTTGCTCAGTGATGCACGCGTAATAGAGACAATCGAACAAATTGAGGCGGAGGGCGGTGTCGCATCGATGATTATGTTAGGGAACGGCGTTTTTAGCACGCATCCTTTTGAAGATGCAGTGAAAACGCAGCTTGTTCATAATCCAGCACGTCTCATATAGTTATCAGCCATCGGTTCTCCATCAGCAAAGAAAGTTTGCAAGTGTATCTAAAGTTGCGAAGTGTACTAAAGTTGTTGACCACTTTACAAATTTTAGCACACTTTACGGTCTTTAAACTTTCTGTTAGAATTTACCAATTCTCATGGTTAAAAAAATGAAACTTATCCTTATCCTTTCATTTTTTACGGTATCTGTTGCTGTTGGTGCGGTAGAAGTTGAGACTGTGACATTTGGATTCGGCGATGGCTACAAAATAGGCACATGGGCACCCTTAACTATAACTGTACGGAATCAAGATGAACGCACTGTGTTTAGTGGAGAATTGGTTGTGGAGGTGCGGAACTTTTCTTCCGCCATCCCGGTCGAACGTTACGCTACGTCCCTGTACCTTATCGAAACCGACTCACAACGGAAAGACTTCTATGTTTACTGCCCGAAAAATGCTACGCAACTTGTCATTCAACTTGTACCTGCCACACCGTCAGAGACGACAGGGATGCGCAGTACAACATCCGGGCTGGTGAAAGATATACTGCTCCCAACACCTCTTGCACGCAAAGATTACTTTGTGCTGGGATTGGCTCCGAGCGGCGACAAGTTAAAACGAGTTATTGATGAGAAAGAGTTAAAGGGCTCTGATGGCATACAGGTGCATGTCGAGTACCTTCCGGATTCGAGATCGCTGCCACGCGACTGGATAGGCTACAGTGCTGTTGATGTACTCGTTGTTCGTGAGGTTCGCTTGACTGACCGACGTATCCTTAAAGCACAACAGATGGCGATGCTCGATTGGATACAGCGTGGTGGTACGCTTATTGTCTCCGGCGGCGGTAGTTTTAACTACCTACAAGGTAGCTTTATAGAACCCTTTCTCCCTGTCGAATTAAAGGGACTGGAGAAGACGAATACGCTCCCAGTTGCATTGCTGGAACAACTTGGCAGAATGGAAGTCAGTAATCAGCAAGAGGGCGTAACTTCACCAGAAAACCTCTTAACTGATAGCCGAAGACCGATAGCCGATAGCCATTTTAAGCGTATCCAGTTTGCACCGAAAGCAGGGTGTGAGGTGTTAATCGGCACGTCAGAGCAGATATATGTCGCAAAACGGAGTTTTGGAGATGGACGGATTATTTGTCTTGCGTTTGATTACAATGCCCCTCCCTTTCTCGCTGAAACATTCTGGCACAGATTGCTGGGCAAGCACGGTAAATCTCCGAGGCACCTCGCGGACCGATACGCACTTGCGCTCCAACATGAAGAGGAAATTCATAAGCATTTTCTATCAGAGATGCCTACCCGGGTGCCGCTTATTAAACTGTTGACTATGGTTTTGCCAATATATCTACTTGGTTTTGGTGGTTTCTTGTTCTATTTCGGGAAGTCAAGGCAAAAATCACGCACCTATTGGATAGGCGGGTGTGTCTTCGTTCTGCTTTCAGTGAGTACAATTGCATCAGCGCGAAAAGTATGGTTTCCGAACCCCGTTACATCTGACAGATTTTCAATTTTATCGGTTTATCCTGAGCGACAGCGCGCACACTTATTAAGTTATGTTTCCCTCAGAGCCGCATCGCGTGCCGAAATGTCTATTGACTTCACAAAAGGCACTTTCGTTCGTCATCAGGAGGTTGAGGAGTCAAAGGGTGAGCTCCTGCCAGGAATCGGGACGCTGGTTCACGATTCACGTGTTCAACTGCGAGACTTATCAGTGGAGCCGTGGCGTCCCATGACGTATGTAGAAGAAAAATTTTTGGCGTTGGATACCCAGCGACTTCCGCACACCCTCGAAAACGCGTGGCGCATTGCAGGAAAAGAGATGACTTACTTAGGAAAGGTCGTACTAAAAGACGGATCGGGGTTGGAAATCCTGCCCAAGCCTTCAATGGCACATCTTCGGCAGCAAGTGACACCGAAGATGCCGCCTGATGAGGAATTAGAGGGTGCCCGAAAGACGTTTGCGAGAATCCTACAGCGGGATTACGTATTGCGGTATCTGGCGACAGAGGCGAACCTGAATCCCTCCCCCTATTTCATTGGGTGGATTTCTCAGGGTTTTACTGATGAGATAGCAGATCGGAATATTAACACAAACGATGAAACTTTAGTAATTTTTCGTCCGGGTGCTTTTTAATTTATGGGGCTCTGAGCTGCCCTCCAAATGTAAAGCATTCTGCGCAGGTTTCCTATAAAGGAACCTGCGGGACAATGCGAAGCAAAATTATGCCATTTAAGGAAACCTAATTTCATTACGGGCAGGTTTTAGTTAATTTATATTGGGTTTGAGAATTGTAAGGGCTGATAGGAACAAGTTTTACTCACGATTTCCTTAACTCTGCTACACTTACGCATAGGTTCTTGGTGTCGTACAAAACGCGTAGTCCCTAACGAAGTGAAGGACGGTTCTACGGAGAGGCGCGTTAAGTAATTAACTTGCCTGAACGAACCGCAACGAACCGCAAGGAATAATTAAAAAGCAGGTTCTTGGTGTCGTACAAAACGCGTAGTCCCTAACGAAGTGGAGGACGGTTTTACGGAGAGGCGCGTTAAGTAGTTAACTTGCCTGAACGAACCGCAAGGAATAATTAAAAAATGGATGTGCTATCGCTCGGCATTTATGTCGTTGATGTATTGGGACGACCAATAGATCAGTTCCCCGAAAAGGGAAAATTAGCCCTCTTTGATGAACTCGAAATCCATGCAGGAGGTTGTGCTAACAATACGGCTATTGCACTCGCGCGCTTAGGAATCTCTGCTGGCGCGATGGGTAAAGTTGGCACTGATGCTTTTGGCGACCTGATCCTGCAAACCCTCATAGATAATGGTGTAGACACGGCGGGGATGCAACAAGATACGAGTGCCCGCACTTCCTTTACATTCGTCGCGGTCGCCTCCGATGGCGAACGAACTTTCTACCATTACATCGGTGCGAACGGCGAACTCTGTGAGGTAGATCTCAATTGGGAGGTCATAAAGCGTGCCAAAATTTTGCACATTGCTGGCGCGCTTGTCATGCCACGTTTTGACGGTGCACCGATGGCGAACGTCCTCCGGGAAGCGAAAAGTTTGGGGATAACTACCTCACTCGACACAGTCTATGATGCGACTGGGAAGTGGGTGGAGACACTCGAACCGTGTTTACCCTATGTAGACATGTTTATGCCAAGCATCGTCGAAGCACAACATCTCACCGGTATCTCTGATGCCCGCGAAATCACCCAATTTTTGCGGAATCGCTACGGTATCCACACGATTGTTATTAAAATGGGTGAAAACGGCAGTTACGTCTCCACACCAGAGATGGAACATTTTGCGTCAGCATATTCTGTGAATGTCGTTGATGCGACTGGGGCAGGGGACGCTTATGTTGCCGGTTTCCTCGCGGGTACTCTCATGGGTTGGGACCTAAAAGCAACAGCAGAATTGGCTTCCGCAACCGGTGCTGCCTGTGTCACTGCCATCGGCACAACTGCCGGCATCCAAAACCTTGAAGAAACCTTAAAAATTAGTCGTCAGAAGAATAGCAGTCAGCGGTCAGCAGTCAGCGGTCAGTAAAGAGGTTTTGTCTAACAAAGTGTTTCTCTTTGTAGTGTTGGAAACTTTTGGTCTCCTGCGCGAAGATGCAAAATCTAACAGATTTTTTACAATAGCATCAAAACCCGTAGCCTGCAACAACGGCGCAGGCGGATATACGGAAAGGAACGTCAAACTTGAAACCCACCTGACCGAACCGCAAGGTAAAATTAAAAATGGAAAAATTAAAAATTGTTCAAACGGAAAACCTATCCAAATGGTATGGCGAGGTGATGGGGGTAAACGATGTAACCCTCACAATTCATCCCGGAATAACTGGCTTGCTGGGTCCGAACGGCGCGGGAAAAACGAGTTTGATTAAGCTCATGACAGGGCAACTCAAACCCAACCAGGGCGAGATCAAAGTGTTGAGCCAACCGGTATGGAATAATCCAGAACTCACGAGACGGGTCGGCTACTGCCCAGATATAGAGTTGGCGTATCAATTCATGACTGGCTTTGAGTTTATCACTTTTTTCGCCACGCTGAACGGATACGATAAATCAGAGGTTGAATCTCGGAGTCTACGCGTTCTTGAAACAGTGGATATGCTATCGGCAAAAGATCGTCCTATCGCCTCCTATAGTAAGGGAATGCGGCAGCGTATCAAACTCGCGCAGGCGTTAGTACATGAACCCGAACTCCTCTTTCTTGACGAACCTCTCACTGGCTTAGATCCCAATGGAAGACGACATGTTATCACACTTCTACAGGAACTTGCTGCTCAGGAAATTAACATCATCGTTTCAAGCCATATCCTCTATGAAATTGAGGCGTTGACAGAGACGATACTGCTCATCCATCAAGGGCGTATTCTCGCGGAAGGCACCATCTCCGATATCCGCGAACTCATTGATGAACACCCACACAAAGTCTACTTGAGCACGGATGAACCCCGCCGTTTAGCGCAGGTCTGTCTCCCCTTTGAGGATATTCTGAGTGTTACCTTTGTTGATAGCGATGGTGTTGTAAGCGAATCAGAAGAAAAAAAAGAATCAGGCGATATTATTATAGAAACCGCCAAACCTGATGCCTTCTACGCACGTCTTCCCGAACTGCTGATTGAGAATGAATTGAGTGTCTCCCAACTCTACTCACCTGATGATAATCTTTCCTCTGTGTTTAAATATCTTGTAGGGTAACCTGTTCGAGAAATCTGCGAAATCTGATAATTCCCACCGACCCCTGATAACCTCTTTGTAGGAGCGAGTTTTACTCGCGATTCTTTCAATCCTGTAAATCCGCACTTCAGACAATTTTCCACCGATTCCCGATGCTCTCACCTAATCGGTAGGTGCGGTTTCCTAACCGCACCATAGGTGTCAATTTAGGGATTTTCCGTAGCGTCTTGTATTCTGTGAAAGGTTGTGTTTTTTCCACTGCTTCTCTGAAAAGTGCCTCCGTTTTCAAAAGCGTGTTTTATGGTTTTCAAA